>Ga0315334_10001291_pt1 | contig 15408 bp, 11 predicted proteins | sample M150034915metaG_FD_205555 | JGI IMG/M metagenome (GOLD analysis project Ga0315334, IMG submission 205555) | Ammonia-oxidizing marine archaeal communities from Monterey Bay, California, United States - M1 500m 34915 | ecosystem: Environmental > Aquatic > Marine > Intertidal zone | place: USA... | reverse complement strand
CGACCCTACACACTGGCATATATTGAGGCACTAACAAACGGAGAGTTTCAGGAATTGCACGGGGATCGAAATATAAAAGACGACAAGGCCATGGTCGGAGGTTTTGGATTATTCAAGGGCGAAACGGTAATGTTCATAGGCCAGCAGAAAGGAGTTAATACTAAAATGCGGCAATTTCGAAATTTTGGGATGCCAAATCCAGAAGGGTATCGAAAAGCGCTGCGTCTGATGAAATTAGCTGAAAAATTTGACAAACCGATAGTAACATTGATCGACACACCGGGTGCTTTCCCCGGACTCGAAGCCGAAGAACGAGGTCAGGGTGAAGCCATCGCTCGTAACATATATGAAATGATGCGATTAAGGGTTCCGGTAATTTGCATCATTATTGGTGAAGGTGCATCCGGCGGAGCGTTAGGAATCGGTGTAGGTGATAAAATAGTTATGATGGAGAACACATGGTATTCTGTTATTTCACCAGAATCGTGTTCTTCCATTTTATGGCGTTCCTGGGAATTTAAAGAGAAAGCTGCCGATGCACTGAAGCTTACTTCTGCGGACATGAAAAAGCTCGGACTCGTAGACGATATAATTAAGGAACCCGATAATGGTGCCCACAGAAACCAGGAACAGGCATTTGCTTCTGTAGGGAAATTAATAACAAAGCATTTAGAGGTCCTACGTGCGATTGACCCGGACAAAAGAATAAATAACAGAATAAATGCCTTCTCGAAACGAGGAGTTTGGAAGTAGTTTATAATCGTGTTGTACAAATTGGCGTAGCTTAATTTTCAACTAATACTATTCTAACATTTTACTATTGGTGTTTTCAAAAAGAGAAATAGCAGACTATTATAATACTACCCAGGTTCATTACGAACGCTGGTGGGACCTCAAAAGGGGCTTGTCGCTGCATTATGGGATATGGGAAAAAGGCACCAGCAACTTCAAAGAATCTTTAGCCAATACGAACAGAACACTTATGGAATTAAGTGCTATCTCGGAATCGGATAAGGTCCTGGATGCAGGATGCGGTGTTGGAGGAGCTGCTCTTTATATCAATGAAAATAAAAATGCTCAAGTTGTGGGAATAACATTGAGCGAAAAACAAGTCGCTTATGCAACCCTTGCAGCCAAAGCAAAGAATGCAACAGGTAAGGTTTCATTTAAGCTCATGGATTATTCGAACACTACATTCGAAGATGAATCCTTTGATGTTGTCTGGGCTTGTGAAAGCGTTTCTACTGCAGTGGATAAAACCACATTTATCAAAGAAGCTTTTAGAGTTTTAAAAAAAGGAGGCAGACTTATTCTGAGTGATTTTTTTCTAACCGATGTGGACCAGGCGGATCCGAATTCATGGATAAAAAAATGGGGAGATACGTGGAGTATTTCAAATTTTGTAAGCGCTGATAATTTTAAAGAAAAATTAGAGAATTGCGGATTTAATTCTGTTACGGTATTCGATTATACCGATGGGATCCGCAAAAGTGCCAAACGAATGTATTACGCCTCACTTCTGGGTGCGATACCTTCTGAAACATACAATCTGTTTCATCCAAAAGTTTCGCGCTTCGCAAAAGGCCATTATAAGTGTGGATTTTATCAATATAAAGCGCTTAAAGAAAACTTATGGAAGTATAATATAGTGCTGGCCGTTAAGCAATAGAACTCTTTTGATAAAAGAAACCGAGATAAAAGATCATTCCAAAATATAATCGCGCCATACTATGCCAATAGATGCACCGATGTATTGTATGCTCTTGAACCTTTCATACTGCAGCGGCAAATAGTTGTAATTGCACTTAAGATCTATCGCAAAAGACTTATTGATATCAATCATAATTCCAACTTGCGGTGATAATCCAATTTTCCAGCTGTTATCATCAAGGTCTACAAACCCGATCACAAGCCTGTTTTTAACAAAGGCAGGGCCCGCTGCTATACTGAAATAAGGCGTTATTTTAGTGGCATTGTTCAAATAATAATTTAAAGTGGCATTGAAATTATTGACAAAGCTATACGTATACAGAGATGAAGTTATCGCTCCATTATCGAATACATATGTCGCACGGTCTTTTTTCTCATAAAACTTCTGCCATCTGTAGCTAAATCCTACAGTTAGGTTTTTGCCTATTTCCTTCTGATACCCTACCTCTAGACCCTGCCAGCTGTATTCCGAAACATAATCCTGATACGTACCAATCGGTGCAGCAGTAGAATAACTCAAATGCAACATCCTCTGTCCGAAGGAAGCAAAACAAAACAATGACGCACTAATTAGAATTAAATATTTCATCCGATTTTATCTTTAGTTTAACTAATTTCCCAAATAAGGTGATTGAGTGAAGCACTCGTCTATTCCATTTGTAATTCTCTCATCAATTCCAGTCGTTGAATTTACTGTTCCAACCACCATGCCGGTCCATATCATCTTGATCTGGTTTGTAATTTCATTCTTGTTTTTGCTGTCTATAATTTCCATTAGTACCGAACCATAAGTACTTGAATAGCTGTATCCATACGAATAAGGATAGTAGTAGGAATACCCTCCATAACCCCAGTAATAAGGTGAGCCGTAATAATAAGGATCATAGCTATAATAATAACCCATATCCCAATAACCACCATTATAAGAAGTATACTCAACATCAAGAGTTAGTACATGCGCATTTACAAGCAGATCAGGGTTTGCTGAAGAATCTACTTTTTGAAGACCGTAGCTTGCTAAATTCGCATTGATCTTGTCCAGAATTAATGTTGATTTTACCGAAGCGGTAACAATCAATGAATCTCCCTCCACTCCAACATCTCCAACCTGGTCCACTATTGCATATGTAGCATATTGGCTAAAATCGGTCGTGTTATCGTAATACGTCAGAGAAATATCTTTGTCCTTTTCCTGGTCGTATTGATCCGGGTATTTAACACACCCCGATAAGATGACACTACCAAAAAGTAACAAGAAATAAAATGCTTTGTACATAATGATTTATTGTTTGAAGTTGTTTTACCAAATATAGAAAAATACAACTATGTATTTTAATAAAAATTACAATTAGCTAATTCTCATCGCATTAAGCATCTTCGGAAAAAAAAATGCAACAAATGATTATTTTTATTTAGTTTTAATGACTGTAGGTATTATAAATAATTCGTTATGAAAACACTCTTATTTGTTCTTTCACTATTGTTCACAAGCATGACCTATTCTCAGGTTGAAGCCATAGAAATAACACCAATGTTCGGCTATACCTTTAGTGGGTCTATAGCTCAATATGGTCAATATTATGACTTAAGAGATGCTGTATCCTTCGGTGGTATAGTAGATATTGAGGTTTATTCCAAAAACCATATTGAAATAAGCTACAGAAGATCCATTCAAACAGTTGAGTATACGGAAAGTTTCAGCTCAGGACAATTCGAAGTAGGAATGGAACAATATCATATCGGACTGGTTCAGGAGCTAGGGGAAAATTACAAGGTTAAGCCATTTTGGAATTTTGCGCTTGGAACAACACGTTATTTCGAACAAGAAAAAAGATGGTCCGAAACCTACCGATTTTCTTTGGCCGCAGGAATTGGAGCAAAATTTTTTCTCACCAACAATATTGGCTTTCGAATTCAATCCCAGCTGGTAGTTCCAATGTATTACGGTGGTTTTGGTGTATTCTGCGACGGCTCGGGTTATTGCAGTGGCGGTACGAGCTTTAATATTCCTATATTGCACCTTGATGTATCCGGTGGATTAATAGTCAGGATACCGACCAAACGCTAGTACCGATAGTTAGTGAATTGACACACAGATTCCGTTCTTTTTGTTTTACCGATGATCACAGCTCTGTTGCATCGCGATTTGTTGGATCGATAAAACAAAAAGTGCTGAACTTAATCTTTAGATCATGAATAAGTTAATTGCATTGTTGTTTGTTTTATCTCTAGGAACAGGCTTTACACAGGAAGATAACAACGGACTTTCCTGGCCACGAGAAATAGAATCCGGAGCATTTGTAATCACACTCTATCAACCACAAATTGAACGATTTCATGGCAACATTATAGACGGAAGACTGGCTCTTTCGGTAAAGGACAGCGCATCGAACCTATATTTTGGAGCCCTTTGGTTTAAAGCAAAGCTTTCGACGAACATAAAGCAGCGAACTGCAACTCTGGATGATCTTCAAATACCGAAAGTGAAATTCCCAGATATCACGGAGGAATCAAATCTTGAAAAACTAAAAAAATTAATTGTGACCGACATGATGGCACTGGACTTCGAAATGTCACTCGATAGAATTATAGCAAGTGCTGAATATGTCGAAAAGATCAATGAGCTGGAAACTGAGCTTCAAAATGATCCACCCCAAATATACTTCAGAAATGAACCGGCTGTTCTGGTTAATATTGACGGTGAGCCCTCTATCAAACAACAAGAAAAATCAAAATTATCTCTTGTGGTGAACACACCTTTCTTCATTGTTAAAAAACACGATGTGTATTATTTAAAGGGTGGCCCATTTTGGTACAGCTCCGACACATTGATTTCACTTACAAGCTGGCGGCACATTAGCTCTGTACCTGGAGATGTTCGGAAGTTGGCCGAAAGCAAAATAGAGGAAAAAGTTACTATAAATACTCCCGAAAAAACAGATCCACCACCAAAGCTACTGGTTGTGGACGAACCTTCAGAGCTGATTGTTTCAGATGGAGACATGAAATACGAACCCTTAGAAAAAACAGAACTGCTCTATGTTACCAACACAGAGAATGATATCATTATGGATATTAATTCGCAACAGCATTATCTGCTTTTGAATGGAAGATGGTTCCGTTCGAAAACACTCAAGGACAAAGCCTGGATATTTATCGAACCCAGTGAATTACCCGAAGAATTCGCTAGTATTCCCGATAGCTCTGCATTAGCTTCTGTTCGAGCAAGTATTCCGGGTACTAAAGAAGCACAGGAAGCAATTTACGATCAGAACATGCCACAAACAGCAGAAATTGATCGCAAAACTGCAACGGTAAAAGTAGAATACGACGGAGAGCCGAAGTTTGAGAAGATAGAAGGAACCACCATGAGCTATGCGGTTAACACACAGAATTCGGTTGTGCTTGTTAATGAATTATATTATTGTGTGGATAATGGTGTTTGGTTTCAGTCCAACCATCCTAAGGGACCCTGGAAAGTTGCCGATTCTCGTCCTAAAGAAATAAACAATCTGCCTCCCAGCTCACCGGTTTATAATGTTAAGTACGTATACATTTACGATGCAACTCCGGATGTCGTTTATGTAGGATATACGCCAGGGTACTACAATTCATATTATTATGGTGGCGTTGTTGTCTATGGAACCGGGTACTACTATCGTCCCTGGAACGGTGCCTATTATTACCCAAGACCTGTAACATTTGGATATGGTGTTCATTACAACCCGTATACCGGATGGGGCTTTTCTGTTGGCGTAAGCTATGGCTGGTTAACGATCTCGTCAAATCGATATTCTTATTGGGGCCCAGCAGGGTATTCTCACGGATACCGCCATGGATATCACAATGGCTACCATCATGGCTATCACAACGGCTATGCTGCAGGTTATGCAAGAGGAAGAAATAATGCATCAAATAATATTTACAAGAATCGGCCAAACGGAGTCAAAAGAACAGGGGGAGCACCCAGGACACGACCCAATCGTGGAAAGCCCTCAAAACCTGTATCAAGGCCTTCCTCGAAACCAAATAATATGTTCAGCGATCGTAATGGAAATGTCCATAGCAGAGACAATAACGGCAATTGGAAGCAGCAAGGAAATACGAATAATTTCTCCAAACCAAATGTTTCCAAGCCCCGTTCAAACCCTTCGATGGATCGTCAATTTCAAAATCGTTCCAGGGGCAACACGTATCATCAGACATCGCGCTCCCGCCCAACACCACATTCATCGCCCTCAATGAGTCGGCGACCATCAGCAGGAAGGTCCGGAGGTGGCAGAAGACGTTAATTAAGGCTATATCAGATCAAATGATTCGTTTCGTACTGTTAATAGGATTAATCTTCAGCTGTATCAATATAAATGCCCAGATCAGATACGACAGCCTGGATAATAACGTCAAACGCATGGCGACCAAAAACAGGAATTCCGATACAAATTACATTCGGTATTACGATGAAATTGCTGTTCATGTGTACAGCACACTCAACATTAGCAACTTCACACTTGGAGATCAAAGCACGGGATACAACATAAGATATGCTCCGGTGTTGAGCCCGTCGATCGGTATTGGCGTTTCAAAATACGGGTTGATGTTAAATATCGCCAATGACTTTGGAATCGTATCCCAATCCAATGAAAAATTCGGTGAAACACAAAGACTCGTCGCAATAGGCAGTCTGATCTACAAAAAAATTGCACTAAAATTATATTTGAACTGGAACAAAGGTTTTTATATCTCGAATCCGGAAAGCTACCAAAGCAATTGGGATGAGCCCTTTTATCCTCAAAGACCCGATGTTGCCATGCTTGGATTTGGAATCAATCAGAAGTTGATCTTTAACGATAAAAAATTCAGTCTTAACGGGTCTTATAATCTGACACAGAAACAGCTGAAATCAGCGGGATCATTTTTGGCTGGAGGATCTTTTGACGGGCTTATCATAAGCGGCGACAGCAGCCTGATCCCAAAGCAAATGCAAGCAAACATGAACGAGCACATCTCTTTTACACGTTCAGCTCAATATTCATTTGGAATAAGTGGTGGGTACTCTTACACCTTTGTTTTTCTGAAAAATTTCAACTTTAACATTTTAGCAATGCCCGGAATTTCGTACAGCAATACAGCGTTTAAGAACCACGAAGAGCAATATAAAAGCGAAAACCAACACAGTTTCAGGCCTCTACTCCATTTCTCAGGTGCCTTAGCCTACGTAAATCGATACTTTTATTTCGGGCTGAATGCCTATGTGAATAATTTCTGGATCGATACCGGCGATAATACACTTATTAAATACGAAATAGTGAATGGAAAGTTCTTTTTGGGTTATCGTATTGGAAGTAGAAAAAAATGATTCTTATCTTACAAGGGTATTTAAATGATTCGGCACCATTTCCATTTGGTCTAACATTAAAATTGGAAAAATGAAAAAACTATTATTACTTATTTTTTTAAGTGCAACGGTACAATTCACGCATTCTCAGAAGACCCTTAATATTGGAATAATCTCTGATTTTGACAAATCAGACCAGCGAAATTACGGGCTTAATAATAAGCTTGTGGAACAAATCCAAAAAAGTGTTGGCAGCTCTTATTCCGTGATACTGGATCAATCCAACAGTCTGACATCCGGTTGGGACGTGCAACAAACAAAGCTTCATTATCAAAGACTTGTCCAACAATGCGACATCATATTACTGATCGGTGGCACAAGCATAAACGGAGCATTGAGAAATGAGACTTTCCCTAAACCGACAATAGGACTGGGTGTTTTTAATGCTGAGGTTCAACAAATACCATATAATGCGAACCAAGCTTCAGGTGTCTCTAATTTTTCATACGTGCTGACCTCAAAAGACATCATAAAGGAGCTGAAAGGATTTAAAAAGCTCACCGAATTTAAGCACATCACTTTCCTTTTTGACGATAGAACATACGGTTCTTTAGACACTGCTCTGCTCAACAAAAAGCTTCAAAAGCTGGAAAGCGATCTGGAGATTAAAGTAAGTACGTTAGCTGTCAATCATACAGGGATTTTGGAATCTCTTGGAACCATGAACCCGGCTACCGATGCTGTATATATTGCGATTCCATACGAAATGAGTGAGGATAACATTGAGCAATTGATCGAGTATGTGAACAAGAAAAAAATCCCTTCACTTGCAATGAACCATAAGTATATTTCGCTGGGTGCAATGGCAACGTATGCGTTCAATAACGGGATCGATCAAATATTGAAGAAAACGGCAATTATGATCGATGATGCATTGAGAGGAGAAGCATTGGGACAAATGAACGTGAATATAAATCAGAAAGAAGAGCTTTATTTGAACATGAATACTGCCAGAAAAATTGACTTTTCGCCAAGCTTTGAAACTCTTTTTACTTCCAACATTGTTGGAAATCGCATCGATGAAACCAATTCCAAAAAATATTCGTTTGAAGAAATTGTTTCCAGATCAATTGAACAAAACCTGAACATTAAGATTGCAACACTTGATATATCCTTAAGTGAAAATGAAATTGCATACGCAAAGAGTGAGTTTTTACCTTATGCAAATTCATCGGCTACAAGTGGAGCAATGGATATAAACAGACCCAATCCTTTACTGGGCACTTCACAGTATTCCATCACCGGAACCGGAGAAGTGCAGCAGCTCGTTTATTCGGAAACCGCTATTGCTAATATAAAAATTCAAAAACATTTACTTGAAGCACAGAAGTATGCAACAGATCAGCAAATATTAACTCAGGTATTGAATGCATATAACGCATATTTCAATGTTCTGCAGGCTAAAACAAACCTGAAGATCCAAGGCGAAAACCTAAAGGTATTCAAGACCAATCTTGAGCTGGCTAAGGTGAGAAGAAATGTTGGTCAGGAGAGCAGTGCAGATGTGTATCGATGGGAGAGCGAGGTTGCTAATGCCACACAGATAGTGATCAAGGCGAACACGGATCTTTTAATGACCAAGCTGCGGCTGAACACTCTTTTAAATAATACACTCGAAGAAAATTACGACATAAAAGACGTCAAGCTGGACGATGATATGTTCGCCATATATTCGAACAGTAGTCTGGGAAAAAATATTAAGAGTCCTGTCGACTTCAATAAGCTTACCGACTTTCTGATCACAGAAGCGCAAAGGAATTATCCTTCAAAGCAACAATTGCTCTCCAACTTGAACGCACTGGACAGACAACGTGTAATGAACAAACGAATGTACTATTTACCAAATGTAGCCCTATCCGGCCAAATCAATCAGAATTTTTACAGAGGCGGAATTGGATCGGAACCTCCAGTAAATTCTGAATTTTACAATACAACATGGAATGCGGGAGTAGTCGTTTCGTATCCGATATTTGACGGTAACAGAAGAAAAATAAACCTTCAGAAAACTACAATTCAGCAGCAACAGCTGAGCGCTCAAATTGAGAATTTAGATCAGAACCTGGCATTGCAGGTTAGAACCAGTGCACTTGATCTTCTTGCCAGCAGCACACAATTGTATTACGCTCAGGTAGCTGCCGAGAATGCAGATAATAATTTTGATCTGGTGCTGCAGAATTACCAGCAGGGAACCGTTTCAATTACGCCGTTAATCGATGCACAAAAAGTAGCATTGAATGCTAAGCTCACCTACTCTATCTCGGTATATAACTATCTGGTGAATTTTCTGGACCTAGAGAACAGCATTGGACATTACAGCTTGCTTTCCAGTGCTGAGCAAAAAGCAGCATTCAACGATCGTTATATCGACTTTATAAATAAATGAAACGGAAACGAACTGAATTCCAACTAATTAAGAACATATGAAACGTACAAGAACAATTTTGACAATCGCAATCGGATTATTACTGATCTCATGTGGCGATGACGAAATGGAAGTGGAAACCGTGATACGACCTGTAAAGCATGGCGAGATCAACTATAGTGGAGGATTTCAGACCAAGGTTTTCAATGGCGTATCCAAATCCGGGTCCGAAACCAAATTGAGCTTCAGAACAAATGGATTAATTGTTCTGATGCAGGCAAATATTGGCGACAAGGTTGAAAAAGGACAGCTTTTGGCAAAGCTGGATCAAAAAGACATCTCGTTGAGCTATGAAAAAGCCAAGTCCTCGGTAACAAGTGCACGAATTCAAATGGAAACAGCCGAATCCAATCTTAACAGAGTGAAAGAGCTGTACCAAAGTAATAGTGCATCCCTTAGAGATTATGAAGAAGCAAAAAACAATTTTGCAAATGCCACATCCGGATACCAGACCGCAAGAAAATCAATGTCGCTTGAGGCATCCCAGTTTGAGTACACCAAGATCGTTGCTCCTGCTTCGGGTGTGATCTCAAAAAAGAATTTTGACATCAATGAATTCGTGCAGGCAGGTAAGCCAATATTCGTAATGAATTCGGAGGGAGGCGATCTGGAAATTAATGTGGGAGCTCCGGAAAAATACATTTCAAAGATCAAAAATGGCGCGGAAGTAAGCGTTCAGATCAATGAGGGAAAAGTTAAAGGATATGTTTCGGAGGTAGGTTATTCCACAGACGAATCAGGCACCTACCCTATTACAATTGTGCTGATCGACCCGAGTGATGAGCTCAGACCGGATATGCCAGCAGAAGTTTCCTTTGAATTTGGTTCTAAGGATACAAAAGCAAAATTACTGGTCCCCATAAAGGCCGTTGGAGAAGATGAGAACGGCAATTTTGTCTTTCTACTCATAAAAAGTAAGGATGGAAATTATAAAGTAAAAAAACAAACCATAAAAATCGGTGATCTAAGCAATGAAGGGTTTACAGTGGTTTCAGGAGTTAAAGAAAATGAGCTTGTCGCCACGGCAGGCCTTAGAACATTGCACGATGATATGACTGTTTCACTTCTAAAATAATTTTTGATGAATATTACAAAAATTGCGATCAACAGTAACAGAGTAACCTATGTTATCCTGCTTTTGATCTTGGTTATGGGCATCGTTGGCTACAAATCTCTTTCCAGAGACAGTATGCCACCATATACGGTTAGAACTGCAACCGTTGTAACCAATTTCCCGGGAGCAGGACCCGATAGAATAGAATCACTTGTTTCGGATAAAATTGAAGAGGTTGTGCAGGAAATTCCTGAGGTGGATTATGTGGAGAGTGAATCGCGAACCGGGATATCCATCGTTACAGTTACACTTAAGGAAAACGTACTCGAAGCTGAGCTGCAACCGATCTGGGACAGGCTCAGAAGAAAAATAGACCTCATCCAATCGGATCTTCCGGACGGTATCTACGGACCTACAGTGAAAGACGATGACATCGGTGTGGTATACGGAATAATTGCCGGATTTGAATCCGATGGATTCGATTATGCCGAGACCAAAGAATATGCCGACGACCTGAAAGACCAGCTGATCGCTTTGGAAAATGCGGCCAAAGTAGAGCTTGGCGGTGTTATCGACGAACGCATTTTTGTCGATTTCAACGATGCGGACCTGTCGAAATACGGTTTATCCGGAAGTCAGCTAAAATCGACTATTTCCAGCACCAACATAATCATCCCTGCAGGTGAAGTAAATCTTGGTGAGGAGCGTATAATAATCGAACCAACAGGTAATTTAGAATCCGTTGAGGACATTAAGAATTTACTGATACCTATTGGTCAGAAAGGCGAAACCATCAAGCTTGGAGACCTTACCACTGTAAGGCGCGATTATGTAACACCGAGAAAATCGCTTGTTAAGCTGAACGGAAGAGAAGGAATAGCGATATATATATCTCTAAAAGAAGGTGCGAACGTAATACAGCTCGGACAGGAAGTAGATGCGCTCCTTGCCGAATACAACCAGTATTTACCTGTCGGACTGAACGTCAACAGAATAGCATCTCAGGATATTGATGTACAAACGAACGTGAAAAGCTTTGTTTCCAATGTGATCCAAAGTATTGTGATTGTACTACTCGTAATGCTCTTCTTTTTGGGATTAAGAACCGGGATGGTTGTTGCCTCTTTGATTCCGCTTGCAATTATAAGTACGCTCTTGTTCATGGGAATTCTGGATGTTGGATTGAACCAGGTTTCTCTTGCTGCATTAATTATGGCTTTGGGGATGCTGGTAGACAATGCTATTGTCGTGGCCGAATCGATGATGGTAAAAATGGAAGCGGGTGAATCGGCCACGAATGCCGCAATTTCCTCAAGTAAGGAGCTAACCATACCACTACTGATATCTTCACTTACTACATCTGCTGCATTTCTTGCTTTCTACCTTGCTGAATCCACGATGGGTGAAATTATGGGCCAGCTGTTCATTGTTATCACAATTGCCTTATTGTCCTCCTTTGTAATGGCGCTCACCATCATTCCTTTGCTTGCGATATTTCTTATTAAAGTGAACAAGAAAAACGTAAAGAAAAAATCGATCTTCGATATGCTGAATACGCATTACAATAAGCTCTTACTGGTTGTTTTACGGCGACCATTTCTAACCATCGTTTCAATTGTTGTTCTGTTTTTTACTTCATTATACGGCTTTGGAAAACTACCTTTCACCTTCATGCCCGACAGCGAACGTAATCTTGTAACCTTCGATTTGAACTTACCTTTAGGAACAAGTATCGAAACCACACAAGAGAATGTCGCTGTTATTGAGAAGTACATCAAGAAGAACCTGATGGTGCAGAAGTCCGAAGATAAAGGCGTTACAGACTGGTCGGCATATATAGGAAAAGGGCCTAATTCGTACGACCTTGGTTATACCCAGGGTGAAGCCAATTCTGGATATGCTCATTTATTATTGAACACCAGCTCAGGGGACGATAATCAAATGGTAATAGACAGTTTGGAGGAATTTTGTTTTAACAGGCTTCCGGATGCACAAACAACAATAAAACGACTTGGATCAGGAGGAGGTGCGGCTGTGCCGGTTGAAATACGCTTGAGTGGCGATAGCATCAATGAGCTTTACCTAATGGTGAATGCAATTAAAGATAAGCTACTTGCCATCCCTGGCAGTAAAAACGTGGACGACGACTGGGGGCCAAAAATTAAAAAGCTGATCGTAAAAGTAGACCAGACAAAGCTAAGTCAGTCCGGACTTACCAATCAGGATATTGCTCTTTCGCTTAACACTTATTTATCCGGACAGAACGTAGGCGATTATCGTGAAGACGACAATACCATTCCAATTGTAATGCAGGCAGAAGGAAACCAGAATACCAGCTTCGAGAAGATCGAATCACTTTCCATCTTTTCCCAGCGTACCGGCAAGAACACACCACTGGCTCAGGTAGCAAGTATCCTACCCGACTGGCAATATGCAAAGATCTTACGGCGCGACCTGAAACGAACGATCACAGTAAACTGTGAGCTACAAAACGGTTATACGGCATCGGATATTACAAGCATACTCGCACCCTGGCTGGAAGAACAAAAAGAAACCTGGAAACGCGGTTACGACTACGAGATGGGTGGCGAAGCGGAAAGCAGCAGCGATGCAATGGGAGCGATTGTAGCAAAGCTACCACTGGCCTTTTTCATTATCATTCTTCTTCTGGTATTGCAATTCAACTCGATTCGCAAAACAGTAATCGTGCTAACCACCATTCCGTTAGGTATAATTGGCGTAGTTGCCGGATTACTGGCGGCACAGTCTTATTTCAGCTTTACTGCATTTTTAGGTGTTATTTCTTTAGCAGGGATCGTCATCAATAACGCGATCGTATTACTGGACAGGATAGAAATGGAAATAGGAGTAAACAAACGAGAACCATATGAGGGCATCATTCAGGCCACCAACGAAAGATTCAGGCCTATTCTGCTTACCACTTTTACAACATCCCTGGGATTGATCCCATTATGGTTGGGCGGTGGTGCCATGTGGGAACCGATGGCAATCGGTATTATCTTTGGGCTCCTATTTGCCACTGTGATCACCCTACTCTTTGTTCCCGTCATGTATAAATTACTTTTTAAAGTGAAAATGAATGGCTAGAATACTGAATTTCACAAAACAAAGAAAATACGAAATCCTTCTGGGTAGTCTGGCTTTATTGATCTTTGGCCAGCTCCTTGTGCCTGCGAGTTTCGATGTACAACCCTTCTTAATGATTCAAAATGTAGTTGCCGGGCTCTTTTTGTTTTCGGACAACACTAAAATGAAGTCTTTATTATTGGGAATATTATTTTGCATTGTAGGTCTGGAGATCTACGCTCATTTTTACCATTGGAGGACGGGAAGCTTCATTTCTGCGGGTATATATATTTTGTATTTTCTCACTATCTCTTTCAAAGTCTACATCGATGTGTATAAGACAAGGGATGTCACCTCGGAAATGATCGCTGCTGTATTTTCCGGCTTCATAATGCTCGCTTTGATTGGTGGTTTACTCTTCTCAATTATTGAGCTCAGTTCTCAGGATTCTTTCTCAAACTTGTCAAGCGGAATTCAAAAGCATCAGGACTTGCAGTACTTTGGTTTTGTTACTACCCTTACGATTGGTTATGGTGATATTACCCCAATAACCATAACTGCAAAAAAAGCAACAATCCTCATGGGCTTGCTCGGTAATTTTTATACTGTTTTTGTGATGGGAATTGTGATCGGAAAATTCCTCAAGTCTGAAAACAAGAATTAAATGTTTGTTGGCCTTCCCCCTTTAAGTAAGTATTTTTTATTTCGGTTCAATATTTTTAGCTAACTTATATAAGAAGTAAAAAAAACCTAACCGAAAACCTATTGCAATGAAAGAAGTTAACGAATTGGTCGTTTTTGATCAATTCATGCATCAAAAAAGATACAGTCAAAATACAATCAAGACATATACGGAGGCATTAAAGATCTTCCGCGAATTTTACGCCACGAAAGAGCTTTCGGAGATAACCAATGCCGACATTGAGCGGTTCAATTTTGAATACATTATTCGAAACGGATACTCGAGTTCTTATCAAAATCAGATTATCAATGCGTTGAAGCTATACTATAGTCGCTTTCATTCTCTCAATATCGATATTACAGGAATAGAACGGCCAAAAAAAGGATATAAACTGCCCAACGTGTTCAGTCTTCAGGAAGTCGAGCGATTGCTCAACTCGATTCTCAATATCAAACATAAGGCGATGATCGCATTGATCTATTCAAGCGGAATGCGTTGTGGCGAGCTGATCAACTTGAAAATTAAGAATATCGACTCACAGCGAATGGTTGTCTTTATTCAGGGGGCAAAGGGAAAAAAGGACCGGTATGTTCCATTGAGCGAAACAGCACTGGTCTTAATGCGGGAATATTACAGGGAATTTAGACCCAAAGAATATTTATTCAACGGCGATGGTTCTTTACAGTATTCTCCCACCAGCTTGCGAAAGGTTTTTCACAAGGCACGAAAAAAAGCAGGGATAACAAAACAATCCACACTGCATACCTTAAGGCATTCGTATGCTACCCACTTACTCGAGGGTGGGATCAACCTGCGTTATATTCAGGAAATATTGGGACACAACAGCCCAAAGACCACTCAGATATACACGCATGTGTCGAGTGAGGAAAGCAGGAAAGTTGTGAGTCCCTTAGAAAAAATAAACATTCACAAAAAACCAATCCAATGACCGTTAGCCAGCCAATTCTTGCGTATAACGCTCACAAAAGCTAAATTAGTGACCGCTATAAACAAGTTGTGCTTAATAAAAATATAGTCTCAATTACTCAATGCTTTAA
>Ga0315334_10001290_pt1 | contig 15409 bp, 16 predicted proteins | sample M150034915metaG_FD_205555 | JGI IMG/M metagenome (GOLD analysis project Ga0315334, IMG submission 205555) | Ammonia-oxidizing marine archaeal communities from Monterey Bay, California, United States - M1 500m 34915 | ecosystem: Environmental > Aquatic > Marine > Intertidal zone | place: USA... | reverse complement strand
TGAGATGACTTCTTTAGCGTGTGGACTCAAAATGCCGCAGCGGCCAACCGCGAATTCGTCACTTTGTGCGAAAGCAACATTTCGGCGAAGGCAACTGCATGACGGAGTTCCACCAAACACCAAACAGTTTCCGTCATTGGAACATCGAATTCGAAGGGTCTATAGCGACACTTCAGCTACAGGTTGATTCTGACGCGCCAGCGTTCGGGGAGTACGAGTTGAAGCTCAACAGCTACGACATTGGTGTGGACATCGAACTGGCAAGCGCAATCCGGTTTATCCGATTCGCGAATCCCGAAATAAAGTGTGTGGTGATTACCAGTGCGCTCAACGGAACATTTTGTGCAGGAGCGAATATCCGAATGCTCGCGGTCGTAGATCACTCTCACAAGATCAACTTCTGCAAGTTCACCAACGAGACCAGACTCGAAATGGAAGAAGCGAGCCAACACAGCGGTATTCGTTTTCTCGCTGCCATCAACGGAGCGTGCTCAGGCGGTGGCTACGAACTTGCTCTCGCTTGTGACCACATTCTTCTCATTGATGACAAGCGAACAGCAGTATCCCTACCTGAAGTTCCGCTACTGGGAGTACTCCCAGGCACTGGCGGTCTGACTCGACTCATTGATAAGCGCCATGTGCGACGAGATCGAGCCGATGTATTCGCCACCAGAGCCGAAGGCGCTCTGGGTGAAGAAGCTTTGGAATGGGGCCTGGTAGATGAATTAGCGAAGCCAAGCAAGTTTGCTGATGCCGTCTCCGTCAGAGCGCACTCGCTAGCAGCCCAAACAAGTCGAATCGAAGGAACTCCGGTTGATCTTCCTCCTCTTGACATTGAAGTATCTGATCATCGCATTTCTTACCGCTGGGTCGATCTGAAACTTTTTGACCAATACGCGGAATTAAAGATCAGCGCAGACCAAGACAGCGTTTGGATGCTTCAGACCGCTCGCGAATTCGACGACGCGCTCTGTCGACTGAGGTTTGATTACCCACAAATCGGGACCCTGATACTTCAAACTGAGGGGCGGGTAGAAGATGTTGTTGAGCACGATACCCAGCTTCACTCCCCCGCGGACCACGCGCAGCATGAGACTGCACTGTTGTGGAAAAGATGCTTATCTCGACTCGATTTAACATCGAAAACATTGGTTGCAGCTATCGAGCCGGGTTCTTGTTTCGTCGGAGTTCTGTTCGAACTAGCTCTCGCAGCGGATAGGACCTACATGCTTGATGGCTATTTCGAGGATGAAGACGACCCGCGCCCCTCAGCGGTCATCCGACTCACCACAACCAACTTCGGGGCGATGCCTATGGCTAACGACCTAAGCCGTCTCACCTCTCGACTTTGGGGTGACGAAGAGACCCTCACCCGAGCCGGGGAACTCAAAGATCGTGACCTAATCGCCTCGCAGGCCTTGGAGGCGGGTTTAGTCACGATCACTCCGGACGATTTGGATTGGGCAGACGAACTCAGACTTTTCGTCGAAGAACGTTGCAGCTTCTCCCCTGACGCCCTTACCGCAATGGAAACGAACCATCGATTTTGTGGACCGGAGACAATCGCTACGAAAATCTTTGGCCGGCTGTCAGCGTGGCAAAATTGGATATTCGCTAGGCCGAACGCAAGCGGACCGAATGGGGCCCTGCAGCGATATGGCACTGGATCTCGCCCTCACTTCGATAATTATCGGACCTAACCAACAGCTGAAAAATCACCATATGCCTAACGGAATAAATTATTCGGAACGCATCCCCAACAACGTGGATCTCGCTAGTGACCGGCGCCTGCAACGTGCACTGGAAAACTGGCAGCCACGTTTCGCCAATTGGTGGGCTGAAATGGGGCCCGTCGGTTTTCAGGACAAGGAAATTTATTTACGCACTGCTGTGGACGTAGGGCGACAAGGCTGGGCTCATTTCTCTCACGTCAAACTTCCTGATTATCGCTGGGGGATATTTCTCTCTCAGCCTCAAACCGATCGACGAATCACCTTTGGCGAACTTAAAGGGCAACCAGCCTGGCAAGAAGTTCCCGGAGAATTTCGCACCGAGCTACGACGCTTAATAGTGGTGCAAGGAGATACCGAACCAGCGTCGGTCGAACAGCAGCGACATTTAGGACACACAGCACCCTCTCTCTACGACTTACGAAACCTTTTCCAAATCAATGTTGAGGAAGGTCGACATCTTTGGGCGATGGTTTACCTTCTCCACGCTCATTTCGGACGAGATGGGCGAGATGAAGCCGATGCTTTACTTGAGCGGCACTCCGGTGATCCTGACCATCCCCGCATCCTGGGCGCGTTCAATGAGAAAACCTCCGACTGGCTGTCATTCCTCTTCTTCACCTATTTCACTGATCGCGACGGAAAGTACCAGTTGGGGGCCCTCAAAGAATCCGCCTTCGATCCGCTCAGTCGAACTTGCGATTTTATGCTTAAGGAAGAAGCGCATCACATGTTCGTGGGTGCCTCCGGCATTAGTCGAGTAATTCAACGCACCTGCGATGTGATGAACCAATACAACACCGACGATGTACGGCCTTACGGGGTTGTGGACCTCCCTACCCTCCAGAAATACATCAACTTTCACTTCTCCGTGTCGTTAGATCTGTTCGGATCTGAAACATCCACCAACGCTGCTAACTACTACTCGGCGGGTTTGAAGGGTCGGTTCTCGGAGGACTCCTACGATGACGACCACATACTCGTCGGTCACCAGGAGACAATCTCAGAAATCGTCGACGGTGTCTGGGAGCTAGTTGAGCGACCTGCAATAACCGTCGTTAACCAACAACTTCGCCGTTCCTACATAGATGACTGCGCTAAAGGCATGCGTCGCTGGAATCGCGTATTGGATGACAACGGAATAGATACACAATTAGCGCTTCCTCATGAGGGATTCCATCGCCAAGTGGGGCTACACAAAGAACATCATGTGACCCCTAATGGTGAAATCGTCACCGACGTAACGTGGAACGAACTTCTACCTGATTTCCTACCCACTGAAGCTGATCGAGGGTTTGTGGTCTCGTTAATGCAACCCGTATACGAACCCGGTCACATGGCTAGTTGGATTGCGCCTCCAACCTCTGGCATCAATACGCAGCCCGTGGAGTACGAATACGTTCGCCTTTAGTGCATTAGATGCGCTCGAAACTCCAATTGAGCGGTCGTTCGTTGTCGTAGGGCATTGCTCCGTGAAATTGTCGCGGGTCGTCATCAAATACGAGTGGCACAAAGTGGCGGTCCCCCGCCCACATCGGCAAATTTGCTGCGGCACGCACGGCAGAATTCTGATTGCAGGCGTCAAGTAGGCGTTTTAATTCGATCCAAACGAGAGAGCCTTCCTCGTTGGCCGATAATGGCTCACCTTCCCATTCGTCTGAGAGAAAAATAAATCCCAACCATTCTTCGCTCTTCGGCCCAAAGTTTGACCAGCTCACAGTTCCTCGAAGGATCAAGGAAGTCATAGCAATACCCGCCTCCTCCTGGACCTCACGTCGAGCGCCGAACGCAACAGATTCGTCGAGTTCGAGCTTCCCGCCAAGGCCATTGAACTTTCCGTAATGATCATCTGCGGGTCGCGCATCGCGCCTAATTAGGAGCACTCTTTTACTGTTGCGGTCCAGGAGATATATCAAGGTTCCTATAATCGGAGTGAACGCCATCACCAGCACCGTATCCGCGAAACGGCAAATGATTAACGAATCGACTACACAGGTCTGGTGAACGAATTCTTCGAGGTCGGCGGAGCACAATTGGCCGTCAGATGTATAGGCGACCCTTCGGCAGGCCCGACGTTGGTAATGCTCCACGAAGGCCTCGGATGCATCACACAATGGAGCGATATCCCAGATCGACTTCATAGCTCGACGGGTCTGCCAGTAGTTATCTACGACCGCAGCGGCTATGGCCGTTCTTCGTCAGGGCCATCTAGCTACAGCCCAGATTTCATGTACGAGGAGGCCAAACATCCGCTTCCCGATCTTCTCGATTTGCTCGGGATCAAAGAACCCGTTTTAGTCGGCCACAGCGACGGCGGTACTATCGCCCTGATCGCAGCAGCATTGGGACGTGTACCGGCTACGGCGGTGGTAACAATTGCCGCGCATATCTTCGTTGAGCAAGCGTGTATAAACGGTGTTCGTGAGATAACAAGAAGGCGAGGCCAAATATTGACTGGCATGGCCCGCCATCACAATGAACCTGCGACCACATTCGATCGATGGTCCAACGTTTGGCATGACGCAAAGTTTGCAAAATTCGACATGAGCGCCGACCTCCCGAAAATCAAGTGCCCTCTTCTGGTCCTACAAGGCGATCGCGACGAGTACGCAACCGCTGAAATGATCCACGGTATTACCAGCAAAGTTCCTCATGCAATTGGTCGCTTTATAGCTGACTGTGGCCACATCGCCCACAGGGAACAGCCCGAGTTAGTTGTTGCTGAGTTAACGAATTTTTTGAGTGACGTTCTGACATGACACAACCACGATTAACTCTCCAAGAGAGCATCTAGAGCGTCAGAAGCCAGTCGGTTCGGTGCTTCGAGCGGTCCAAAATGACCGAGATCCGGGTAGCTAATGGTCCTGACATTCGCGAGTACTTCTGCTGCTGGCGCGCCAAGATTTCCGAACCCCTGGTCCATGCCTTTGCCTAAAACGACCTTTGCCTCACATCTGGCGATCCGATCGTTAGTGGAAACTCTCTCCCCATCGTATGTTTCTGCTTCGTCCTCTCTTCGGCAGCGAAGGCGCACAGTTCCGTCGTCGAGATCCTCAAACGCATGGGTAACGTAGCTGTGAAGAGCATCCGCCCTGCACTGTGAAAATGGTGGACGAGTCGCGAATCTCTCGAATACTTCAGCTCGCGATTCGAACACTTCGCGTCGTTTTCGGGCGCCAGCGATCAACGGGTTCTCTCCTGGTTGAAACGCTTCGCCAGGCCTCCACATAACCGGCTCGTACCCATACATTCGACGGATCAGACCAGGCTGCATCGCGTCCGCAAGTAAAAGGGTTGCCGCTCCTATGGAATGGCCAACACAGTCAAGCTCTCCTGAACCAATTCCCAAATGATCCGCAACCATCAATAGGTCACTCGCCAAGCTCGTCCACTCATAGTCGCCATTAGTCGGTTGAGTGCTCCATCCATGTGCCCGTAGGTCGGGGCCCCACACAGAGAAATGGGTTAACAGCGGTTCAACAAATGGCCCGTAGGTACGGGCATTAAAACCGGTCGCATGCACGAACAGAAGCGGCGGACCTTCACCGCCCAGGTTATGGAGCGCTATTTCACCTCCCCCAGATGAGGCCAGCATCTCGGGTTCTCGAATTGTGTTCGCAGTCGATCCGGTTGCAGTCACGAAGTGGACCCTAGAGCGATACGCACTGTTGGTGTTTTTATGAAAGCACAAAAGCTAATCGCCTCCGCCCTAAACAAACGGCGCAGCCCGGCTCGTAACAAACTTGATTTCCTGAAATTGGCCGTCCCTTCGGGGCGGTCTTTTGTCGTTTTCAGGTTGCTACATTTCGTTTGCTCGTTATCTCTTGTGCGAGGGCGAGTACTGCCAGCGCTTCGCGCTTACTCAGCAACATATCGATTCGGACAAGCTGGTTGTCATTTTGCATGGCGACCCAGCGTGTCTTGCGTTCGATTTCGTGTGTTGTGTGAAGGGTCTCCATAAGAAGGGTCAACCTAGTCACGGGGTAGGACGGTGAAACGCAGTTCTCATACGGTCGGTAGCACAACCACAACTGAATCCGTGACGTCGCCACCAAGCCGTTCAGCGCTACAGCCTGGATCGTCACCATCGTCATTGTTGGTCTGTTTGTGGCGATGGTTCTTACTGGATCGGCGTTGATTCAGTCGACGACATAACGGGTCTAAGAGAAGAAGAATGAGCTAAGCGCCAAGCCGATGCCGGCAAAGAAAATGAACACCGCAATGCCAGCCAATGGGCCGTGTTTGCGGTAGAGCCAGACGGTAAATGACCAGTGGTTCACATATGAGGGGTCGTGAAGCCGCTTCAGCTGCCCCGTCAGTGCCATGAACGGACAACCCATCAATCCGATCTGCAGAACCACCGCCACAACAACGATCGACACGTACAACTCGCCTGAGAACCGTGCCGCGCCCCAGAGGACCAACGCGATAACGAATGGCATGTGGACGAGGTCGATTACGTGACCCAACCACCAGTACACCTTTGTGTCCACTCGTGTTTTCATAGACACACAAACTATTGGCGTAGTGACTGCCAACCTCGTCCCTTTTGAAACTGCCCAATGTAGGAGTCACCAAAGAACTGTCAGCGCCCGACGCTTTAACCGCCGTAGGCGCGGGTTTGTGTCAAGACCACGGCACTTCGGTCTCGCTTGGTCCTCAGCCGTAGAGATTAAAGGATCCGCCTCGTTACGAGGTAGGACATTTAAGTACAACTTTTTTGACCAATTTCTGTACAACCTGATCGTTTTCGTCCCTAGCCTCGGACCATGCCGAGTGACAGGTATCTCAAGCTGATGAACGGTGCCCACAAGGGCCTCCTGAGGCTCAGCGGTGGAAGGTTCGGTTGGGCAGCAATGGACATGCCGGTGCTGGTGTTGACCACCACCGGTCGCAGGTCGAGCCAGCCCCGGTCGGTAATGCTCACCTCACCACACCAGGAAGGCCAACGGATGGTGATCGTCGCGTCGAAGGGCGGCGAGGACTCTCATCCCGCTTGGTTCCTGAACCTACGGGAGAACCCGCAGGTCAGGGTCTCCGTGAAAGACACGCCGGACGTCCCAATGGTCGCTCGCGTCGCCTCCTCGGAAGAACGAGACCGGCTCTGGCCGATCGTTGCCCACAAGCAGGCCCGCTACGCCCAATACCAGGCGAAGACCGATCGGGAGATCCCGCTGGTTCTGCTCGAACCGTAGAGGGGTGCAGCCGCTCTTCGGCGCAGAGGTTGCCTTGCATTTGTGATCTCGAGACATCCCGTTGCAGGTCTCGAAAAGGCTTTGGGTGCACCTAGGCTTTATAGGCAACATCGCTTCAAAAAGTTTCGTAACCTAAGGGTTTCACACCGACTTCTCACACGTCGAGAAGGTCGCGCAAAGCTCAAGGGGACGCTATGCACTACGACCTAATTGTTCGAAACGGACTCATCGTAGATGGAACTGGCGAAAAGGCCTGTGAAGGCGATGTAGCCATTTCTGATGGACGCATCGTCGAAGTAGGAGACGTTTCGGGAGTCGCCGACAGAGAAATTGATGCCGGTGGACAACTCGTCACGCCCGGTTTCGTCGATATACACACTCATTTCGATGGACAGGTCTGCTGGGATAAAGAGGTAACACCCTCCTCTTGGCATGGAGTTACGACGATCGTCATGGGGAATTGTGGAGTTGGCTTCGCTCCGGTCAAGCCAGGTACTGAAAATCAGCTCGTAGAACTAATGGAGAGTGTGGAGGATATTCCCGGAACCGCCCTGCATGAGGGCATTCCATGGGGTTGGGAGACCTTCGCCGAATATCTCGACGTAATTGATACTCCATATTCAATTGACATCGCAGCTCAAGCTCCACATGTTGCTATTCGCCATTTCGTGATGGAAGAACGCTGCTACGACGATGCCACAGCAGAGGACATGCAAGAAATGAGTCGTATTACGAAAGAGGCCCTTCAGGCTGGCGCTGTGGGATTTAGCACGAGCCGCTTCTACGGACATCGAGACAAAGCAGGAAATCTCGTGCCTGGGACGAACGCAACCAGCGATGAAATGCTTGCAATCGCCGACGCGTTTACTCACGTTGACCACGGAGCAATTGAGATCATTTCAGATCATCTACGAAACGATGATGAATTGGATTGGATAGAGCACGTGGCCAGGATTACTGGGAGGCCCCTTACAACGCTCGTCACCCCTGACGCTGGGGAGGGCATCTGGGAACTTGCGTCCCGCCTCCGGGGTGAAGGAATAGAAATCAGACCGCAAGCAGGTGCGCGCCTCGCATCAGTTTTGATGACCCTTGAGGGAACCATCAACCCGATGCGACAGTTCCCCTCCTATGACTCGATCAAGAACCTACCTGTCGATGAACAACGGCGAATCTTAAAGACTGACGAGTTTCGGACGAGGGTGATCAACGATGAACCCAAAGTCGCTCGGGATAAGGACACCAACAAAATGATTTCTTCCTGGGCTCGAATGTTTGTACTTCCCGCGGACCTCTCCTATGAGCCAGGGTATGAAGAATCATTAGAAGGCGTAGCTAATAGTCAGGGAATTTCAGTTCGAGAAGCTTTGATGGACGCCATGGCCGCCGATCGCCCCATTCTTTACCTCTTCGGCAACTATGACTACACCGTCCAACCTCAATTCGACTTCATTGCGCGAGAAGACTCAGTTTTTGGTCTCTCGGACGGCGGAGCCCACGTGGGAGTTTTGTGTGATGCGAGCGTGCCCACCTACATGCTTGCTTATGGAACCCGCGACCGAACGAAGGGTCCTCAACTACCCCTTGAGTTCGTGGTGCACAAAATGACGCAAGACACTGCACTGGTATACGGATTTAGCGACAGAGGAGTCATTGCCGAGGGATACAAGGCCGATATCAACATCATTGATTACGCAAAGCTCCGCCTTCACGATCCAGAAATGGTCTTCGATCTGCCCGCCGGCGGCAAACGACTGGTTCAAAAAGCGGATGGTTACACCGCCACTATTTGCAGTGGAGTCGTGACGTATGAGAATGGGGTACACACAGGAGAAAAGCCCGGACGGCTGGTTCGGGGGGGCCAACAAGTAGCGAACGTCTAGTCACCGAAGATCCCTCTTCGTTTGTCACATTCTCCTCAACCAACTCATTTCTCCTAGGTTCCCTTGATCATTGATGAACTCCACCGGTAGTTCGAGCCACACGGGCTGGGCTGCCACCGTGTTCTCAACAGCGTTTCCTGAACGAGCGAACAACTAGGCGCTTAGCGGTTTTTCGGTTTTAACACGTGCACCCTCTGAACTGGACCGCTCCTTCGGGGCGGTCGTTTGTCGTATCCGGAGTTGCTAGGGTCGCCCGACACGATCAACAAGGAAGGCAAATAGATGGCGTTGTACATGGTTCATTGGAGTCTCAACTCCGACACAAAGATGGATGCAGCGGCCAATTTCGGCGCGATGACTGTGGAGGACGACGATGCTGACAGTGGAGATGTTGACATGATCGGTCGCTGGCACGATTTCGCTGGCGAGCAAGGTTGGGCAATCTGTGATTCACCTACGGTCACAGACATTCAGGCCTGGCTGTTTAATTGGGGCACACTCATTACCTCCACGATCACTCCGGTACAGAATGACGCTGAAGTACGGGCGATGTTCCAAGCCAAACTGGCTTGACAAGGACTTGATCTAGTGACAGCGGCCGTCCCTTCGGGGACGGTCTTTTGTCGTTTTGGGCGGTGCCACTATGAAAACGGCCAACGCCCTTAGCTAATGGCATAAAATAGAGTTACGCACCAGCGGAGATAAGAAGGAATGTGCTCTTGAGTAGCGACGATTACGACATTGAATTCTTCTGGGATCCAATCTGTCCCTTTGCATGGGTTACCTCTCGATGGGTGGAAAAGGTGGCCGAGCAAACGGACTATTCGGTTGACTGGAGATTTATCTCGCTAAGGATTCTGAATAAGGACAAGAACTATGAAACAGACTTTCCCGCCGGTTACGAACAGGGACACACGTCGGGGCTGAGGTTTCTAAGAGCAGCAGCCAAAGTTCGGGAGGGGGAAGGACGCGATGCTATGGCCTCTCTCTACGCGGCTTTCGGCACGCACTACTGGGACCTTGACCAACAGCCAGGCTTACGTAAACAGCTCGGGACCGCAGAACATACTGAGCGTTGTCTTGAGACCGCCGGGCTACCAACCCATTATGCCTCGGCAGTCGACGAGCAACATTGGGACAGCGTCATCGAGGCAGAGACCGAACTTGCTCTTTCGCGTACGGGTCGAGACGTGGGAACACCGATTATTTCGTTTAAACCGCCCGATGGTTTATCTTTTTTCGGCCCGGTCATTTCACGCGTCCCCAGCGACGAGCAGGCCGTGCCGCTCTGGGAAGCTGTTATTGAACTCGCCAGCTTCCCGGGCTTCGCCGAAATGAAACGCTCGTTGCGCGAGCCACCTCAGATCAATGTGCTTGGCACTCTCGAATCTCCTCCACTTATGGAGGATTGGGAGGCAGGCTCCCGTAAAGATCACAAACCCAACTAACGACCAGTGAACTTTGGTTCGCGCTTTTCCTTAAAGGCCAAGAGACCCTCTTTGAAGTCATCTGAAGCTAGAGCTTTGGACTGTCCCCAACTCTCCAACACTGCCGCCCCGAAACTGTCCGATTGCATCCCTTTGAACACCGCTTGTTTTGTCATCGCGTAGTGAGACGTTGGGCCGGCAGCAAATCGACGCGCGAGTTCCAGCGAGCGAGGTAACACGTCGCTTGGCTCAACGACGTGATTGATCATGCCCGAGTGGAGTGCGACGCTGACCGGAATTTCTTCAGCTTCGTACAGCCACTCGAGGGCTCGGCTGTAACCGACGAGGCGGGGAAGAGTCCATGTGATGAGGTCATCAGGGTGGATGGCTCTTTTCATCCAGATGGGTAAGAGACGTGCTTCAGATGAGCAAATTCTGATGTCGAACAGTAGCGACAGGCCCAATCCCCCACCCGCTGCCAACCCATTGAGGGCGCAGACTGTGGGTTTGGGCATTTCCAGAAGGTCAGTACACCAGCCGAACATCGGTTCATGAGTTCGGATCGGCCATCCTCTTCGATCTTCTGCCGTAAGGTCGGCTCCAGAGCAAAAGGCCCGTCCCGCTCCGGTCATCACAAAAACGCGGGCTTCGTCATCGGAAGAAACCTCGCCCAATAGGCGGTGAATGTCTTGTCGCATCTGGCCATCAAAGGCGTTAAGTCTGTCGGGGCGATTCAAAGTACAGACAACAACACCATCATCGTAAACTTCCACCTCAACCCCGGTGTAGTCGTTGTATCGAGTCATAGTTCCAAGCGTAGGGTGTGATCATGGCTGACACTGTTGGAGAACTGTATGGAGCCGGTGCGCGTCGTCTGCAAGACCACTTCGATGCTCGCCGTCTCGCCGATCGCCTGAACGAGATAACGGTAAGCGAATCCATTGATGATCGAACTGCCGCTTACTTTGAGAGGGCCACCTATTTTTTTTTGGCGACGGTTGACGCAACCGGATTTCCGGACGTGTCCTACAAAGGTGGCCGACCCGGCTTCGTCAAAGTCGTCGACGAACATACGCTGCGTTTTCCTTCTTATGACGGCAACGGGATGTTTCGGTCACTCGGCAACATCAATGAAACCAACAAGGTGGCCTTGCTGTTCATCCGACAAACCAACAAGGCCAACCGGATTCGCATACATGGGACGGCTGAGGTCCTTCTTGACCCATCCGATGTAGCTGATTTTGTGGGTGCTGAAGCAGTCATAGAAGTCACGGTTGGCAGGATCTTTCCCAATTGCCCTCGTTACATTCACGACCTGGAATCCGGGACGCTCTCGGAGTTCGCTCCTGGCGGCCCAACCCCGCCACCGCAACCAGAGTGGAAACACTGGGACGAATTCGTTGATGTGCTTCCCCGAGAGCAGCGTCCATGAAGGTGTACACCACATTTCCCCAAGCGGATCTTCGCGATGTTCCTGAGGCTGTCCACCGGATTGAAGCAGATGGATATGACGGAATCGTCGCTCTCGAAAATAGGCATGACCCGTTTATGTCTCTTGCCGTAGCGGCGGTGAACTCTCAGCATCTTGAACTTGCCACAGGTGTAGCGATCGCGTTTCCGCGGAGTCCGATGATCGCGGCCAACATCGGTTGGGACCTGCAACAAGCAAGTATGGGGCGTTTTGAACTTGGACTCGGTAGCCAAGTGCGCGGTCACAACGAGCGAAGATTCAGCGTGAGTTGGTCAGCTCCAGCTCCACGTATGCAGGAATACGTCCAATCGGTGAGAGCGATCTGGCGTACGTGGCAAACAGGGGAAGAACTCAACTATGAAGGTGATTTTTATCGCTTCAATTTGATGACTCCTAACTTCACCCCGGAACCTCTTTCAGTCCCGACGCCGCGAATCTCTATGGCGGCTGTTGGACCCGCGATGCTCCGCACAGCCGGCCGAGTGTGTGATGGAGTTCGGCTTCACGCGTTCTGCACCCGCAAATACCTCGAAGCAGCTGTTCTACCCCAGTTGACGGTGGGCTTATCGCAGGCTGGTAAGCCTCGAGAAACGTTTCAAATAAGTGGCGGCGGGTTTGTTTGCACAGGCCCAGACGACGAGTCGGTAATGGGAATGATGGACTGGGTTCGTTATCGCATTGGCTTTTATGGAAGCACCAAGGCCTATTGGCCGGTTCTTGAGGAACACGACCTTCTCGACCTCGGGGAAGAACTCAACTACCTCTCAAAAAATGATGGTTGGGGGGAAATGGCGTCTCGGATCAGCGACGACGTGGTGAGACAATTTGCGGCTGTGGGAAGACACGACGAAATCGCCGCCGCTATTGAAGATAGATATGGCGGTTTGACTGACGCGATTGGAGCTAGCGCATCTCCCGAAATTCCTGCTGATTTGCCCCAAGAAGTTATTCAAGACATCCAGAAGATTTCGACGTTCTACAACGAGTCGCCATCATCGACGATCTAGCTACTTCCCAATGGCAGCGTAGGTGGCGGCTATCAGGTTGAACGCTCGGGCGTCGCCCACCAAACCTCCAGCCATTTTATTCATGGCATAAGAAATCGTCATTCTTTCATCGAGGTCCATAACTCCCATCGATCCGCCCCACCCGAACCAGTAAAGGGTGCGATCGCTGGGCGTCAGAGGGATCCGTTCATGGTTGATACCAAAACCGGTCCCATAAGGCACATTCAGTCCCAGCACGAGGTCTCGGTCAAAAGTTTGACGCTCTAAAGCGGCCTCTATGGTTTCGGGATTCATCAACGTGATTCCGTCGATGGTTCCACCGCAGGCGATCGCTGAGTGCACCCGTGAAATTGATCGAGCATTGCCAATTCCTCCGGCCGCTGGAATTTCGGCACGACGCCATTCATCAGTCTCGGTTTCGGTGCCATCTAAGCGGCAGCTGCGAAAGGTTCTTAGAGCTATTGAGTCAGGTTGACCTTCAACTATCTGATCTATTCCCCCTTGAGGAACGTCTAATTGAGCGACGCGGTGTCCCTCAGATAACGGCAACCCGATATGGAAATCGGCATTGAGAGGCCCCGTTACTTCGTCTCGGAAGAACGTGCCTATAGTGCGTCCATCGACGCGGCGCAATAGTTCAGCTTGAAGTGTTCCTTGGGTGACGGCGTGGTACCCCGGAGCTGTTCCGGGCTCCCACCAGGGTTGCATCCCGGCTAGAAGGTCAGCCATAAGGTCGTGGTCGTAGAGTTCTTCGGGGGTTACCGGCCTTGGGAATCCTGAACAACCGGTCTGGTGGGTCATCACGTGACGCACGAGAACAGAATCTTTCCCGTTGCGGGCGAATTCCGGCCAATAGTCGGCAACCGGCGCTTCGAAATCAATTACTCCTCTGTCGGCCAGCATGAGAATACAAATGGACGCCATCGTCTTCGTCGTTGAGTAGACGTTGACGATGGTGTCCTTCTCCCAAGGATCACCGTTGTGGTTGCGTTTGCCCGCCCACAGGTCGACTACGTATTGACCTTCAACTGTGACCGCTGCACTTGCGCCCAGTTCTTCGTCAGCTAAAAAGTTTGCTTCGAACGCGTCCCGAACTGCAGAGAAGCGCTCGTCGCAGTGACCTCTGATTTCCATTGCCGTTCCTTCTATCTTGCGAGCTTGTCGAAACGATTAGAGATGACACACCACCTAGTGCCGTCAAAGGCAACTCTATCTGCCCTGCCAAGTGGGCTTTTGGCCCGATTGGGCAGCAGCACGAAATGCTTTCGCGTCTTCGGTGGCCCCGGCCACCTTGCGCATTGTTTCACCGAAGCGAATGGCCTGAACGAATCCCATTTCTTGACCGCGACGAGCTATTTCTTTTGTTGCTCGGACGGCAAGTGGTGCCGAGTTGGTGATCAATCTCTGTGCAAGGTCGGTTGCTTCTGCCATCAACTCGTCGTGGGGCACCACCTTCATAACCAATCCCATCTCTTTGGCTCGTAGCGCATTCACACGATCACCCAAAAGCAACAATTCCATGGCGTTTTGCCAACCGACACGCTTTGGCATTCGCACCGCCCCTTGAACGGTGGGTACCCCTAGTTGCACCTCCGGAAATCCGAATTCGGCGCGGTCGGATGCTATGACAAAATCGCAGCTTGCCACCATGGTCAAACCGAACCCGATGGCATAACCATTGACAGCGGCTATGACCGGTTTGAAGATCTCCTTGCCGGACTCTAAGGAAGTGAAGCTCGGAACTTCCCAAAACGAATGATCGTCGTTACCAACAGAACTCCCTGGATCCTTGAGATCCGCGCCCGCACAAAAAGCTTTACCGTTGCCTGTAACTATTGCTACCCAGGCCTCGTCGTCAGTGCGCAGCGTCTCCCAGGCAGCGTTGAGGTCTTTGCGTAACTGGCCGTTCACGGCGTTGAGCGCTTCAGGGCGGTTGTACGTAATCACCGCTACTCGCCCAGTGCGTTCGTAAGTAACTGTCGGATCTGCGCTCATACTGAATGATCTCACGTTGGACAACGGTCGCATAATGCGAAGCTCAAGAAAGCCGGTAGGCCTCGGCGGTGGGTTTTAGCGGGCGCGCGTACCAAAGCGGACGGCGAAGTCCGTGCGGCCCAGGCGCTGGCCTCGTCTTAGCAAGCCATTCCGAATATGCAGCGCGTGATTTAGCTGTGTCGACGACGACGTCCCCGTACGAGTCGCCTTCCTCGGCGGGCGTTACTCGAACTCGTTGGTGCCAGCATTGCATTCCCGATATGGGGTCCGGCTGCACGGCGAAGGTGAGATTTTGATGAACACCGGTGTCATTCCACCAAATCCTTTCGCTGTCAGGGTCCTCAGATCTATAGGAGTCCATGCCTTCGCTCCGGCTCAATTTCCACGTAGTGCCGTCGTTTTCAATGTCTGCCTGCGCGTTACCCCACGACCGCCCCTGCTCTTTCCCCATTCGCCAACGCCCCATGTGGTGAGAGGCGGCGACGACACCGGGGCGGATCCCCTCGGTACGCCATGCTTGTATGACGAAATGCCCAAGACGAGTGGTGATGCGAACTAATTCGTTTGCTCCAATCTCTAACTTTTCAGCATCCTCGGGATGAATCCATAGAGGGTGGCGGTGGCTGATCTCATTAAGCCATTTCGAATTAGCCGACCGTGTGTGGATGAGAGTTGGTATCCGAAAAGTCGGCAAAAGAATT
>Ga0315334_10001288_pt1 | contig 15412 bp, 11 predicted proteins | sample M150034915metaG_FD_205555 | JGI IMG/M metagenome (GOLD analysis project Ga0315334, IMG submission 205555) | Ammonia-oxidizing marine archaeal communities from Monterey Bay, California, United States - M1 500m 34915 | ecosystem: Environmental > Aquatic > Marine > Intertidal zone | place: USA... | reverse complement strand
ATTCGGTCACCTGGATCCAATAGGGCGAGGGGACAGGGTTCGAATGGGAACTCATCTCTGCGGCAAGAGTCGAACTGCACTGGGCAGTGAGCGCATTCACTGCGGGTTTTTGTGCGACCGGTAGTCGACCCCACCGACCAAGAACTCGGTGACTCGTCCCGGTAAAGCGGCTATCGCCATCGTCCCCCATAGGCGTTTGGGGTGACGGACTTCTCGTTTTCCTGTGAGTACCGCCTGAACTGCGTCAGACGCAACTTTCTCAGGGGTGACGTTCGCGAGCATTCTGAGTTGTCGCAGCCGTTTTTGGGCGGCATCAAACGCGGGGTTTTCGGTCACTCGTTCCCACATGCCGGTGTCAACAGGGCCGAGATGCATCGTGGTGATCTGGACGCCGGTGTTTTTGATTTCCATGCGGAGGCTTTCAGCAAAGCGAGTGAGTCCGGCTTTAGACGCGCTGTAGGGGGCGAGCCCGGGGGCCGGTGTTATAGCGGCGAGAGAGGAGGTGTAGAGGAGATGGCCTTCTCCCCGTTGAATCATGCCGGGTAGGGCTTGGCGGGTCAGTCGTAACGGGGCGAGCAGGTTAGTTGCAAGGACCTGAGCGAGAAGATCTTCGGCTATATCTTCCATACAATCTTGGGTTTCGATTCCCGCGTTGTTCGCCAACACATCCACCGGTCCATCGTCGGCTTCGACGCGTTGGATAAATCCATCAAGCTGGTCGGAATTAGTGAGGTCGACAGGATACGAAGAGCCGCCAAGTTCGTCTGCTAGAGCCCCAATATCTTCCACCGATCGCGCTGCCAGTGCGACGCGCGCTCCTGCGTCAGCGAAGGCTCGAGCCATCGCCGCGCCTATCCCTCGGCTGGCGCCAGTAATTAATACCCGTACGTTTCGGAGATCCATTCACGAAGGCTACGCCCACACAAGAGCGATAGATGACGCACCGACGCCAGAGTTACCTCCGTTTTCGAAAGTAACCCGGGCAGGGGAATCGTTAATCAAATAAATGCAGGAACGAAGACCAACGAGACGATCGTCATAACTTTGATGAGGATGTTCATGGCCGGTCCTGAGGTGTCTTTGAATGGGTCACCGATTGTGTCGCCAACCACGGCAGCAGAATGCGCGTCGGTGCCTTTACCACCGTGTGCCCCAGCTTCGATGTACTTCTTTGCGTTGTCCCAGGCTCCACCAGCGTTCGCCATGTAGATGGCCATTAGGAAGCCAGTAACGACCGCGCCCGCTAGGAATCCGCCAAGGGCGTTGACATCGATGAATCCAATAGCGAGCGGCAAAACAATCGCTAGGCCTCCCGGTAAAAGCATTTCGCGCAAAGCTGCTTGGGTCGAGATGTCGACACAGCGACGACTGTCGGGCTTGACTCCTGGTCGCCCTTCTCGCAGTCCGGGGATTTCGGCGAATTGTCGCCTCACCTCAACGATCATCGCTTGAGCTGCCCGACCGACCGATGACATTGTCATTGCCGCAAAAATGAATGGCGTCATCGCTCCAAGGAACAGACCGATAGTCACCGCGGTGTCATTGATATCGAGGTTGACTTCTGCACCTGCGGTAAGGCTGAACGCTTTGAACAAAGCGAGCGCGGTCACTGCCGCGGATCCGACTGCGAAACCCTTCGCGATAGCCGCGGTGGTGTTACCAAGCGCGTCAAGACGGTCAGTCACATCGCGCACTTCAGACGGAAGTTGCGCCATCTCAGCTATACCGCCTGCGTTATCAGCGATAGGGCCATAGGCATCCACCGCCACGATGACGCCAGTGACGGCCAACATGCCGATTGCGGCCAGTGAGACACCGTAGAGTCCGATCACGTCTCCCGTTTGGCCGAACGCCGCGCCGCCAAACCAGTAGGAAAGACCGATCATCGTTACGACCACAACGACCGATGGAAGCGTGGAAAGTTTGCCTTGAGCGATGCCTTCGATGGCGACTGTCGCTGCGCCAGTTTCTGACTGTGCTGCGATGCCTTTCACCGGTTTGTAATGCTCGGAGGTGAAGTACTCCGATACGAACCCGATCGCCCATCCACCAAGCAGGCCAATGATAATGGTCAACGCAAGATAGATAGGTGTTTGAACAATGTCAGAGCCATCAGCTTTGGATGCTCCGCCGAATAACCACTGGGTGCCCGCGATAGTGAAGATGACGGTGAGGCCCATAGCGATGTATTGGCCGGTGTGGAGTTGTGCTGAAAGACTTCGGCCTTCTTTGCCCCTGGTAAGCAAAGCGCCGACAATCGACGCGATCATTCCGAGAGCTCCGATCAGAATCGGGTACATCAACAGTGATTCGTAATCTCCGAACACTTGGAGTTTGTCGCCTTCAATGAAAACTCCGGACAGGAGGAGTGACACCAGCACGATGGGGGCGACTATCGAACCAGCGTAGGATTCGAAAAGGTCGGCACCCATTCCGGCGACGTCACCAACGTTGTCTCCAACGGCGTCTGCGATGGTCGCTGGGTTGCGGGGATCATCTTCGGGAATCCCAGCTTCAACTTTTCCAACTAGGTCGCCCCCGACGTCGGCAGCTTTGGTGAAAATACCGCCACCAATACGAGCGAATAGGGCGATGGAGCTCGCACCAAGCCCGAACGCCGCTACAACCTGAAATGCGCTGTCGACACCGAGCCAGGTGACCCACAGCAGATAGTTGAAAGAAATACCAAGCAATGCCAACCCAGCAACGGTGAAGCCCATGACCGCACCACCTTTGAACGCTAGGGGTAAAGCCTTTGCGGCGCCTTCGCGGGCCGCGTTTGCTGTTCTGGTGTTCGCCGCTGTTGCGATTCGCATACCAATGAACCCGGCGACCGACGAGAGTAATGCTCCCATCAAATAGGCAAATGAAGCCGAAGGTCTTCCGTCGATCGGTACTACCAAGAGCAGTACGAACATAGCGATCACGAAGACCGAAACCCATTGGTACTCGCGTCGGAGGAAGGCCATTGCTCCCTCACGGATGGCCTGACCGATCTCTTTCATCAGGTCGGTACCTTCGTCCGCCTTCATGACTGTCGTAGCAAAGTAGTAAGCAAGAAGGAGCGCTAATGCTGAAGCGATCAGCGCGAAATAGGGAATCGCCGTCACGGTGTCCTCTCAGTTCGACCCAATTGGTAGAAGGTGCCGTTTCGATCTGGGCCAACGGGGGTCCGACGCGACAAGGTGCGCTTTGGCACCAACCGAAAAGCCTACGAAGGCGCAGCGTGCGCGGCAACTACTTCTGAAGGTCGATTAGTTCGATACCTAATTCCTGTAAACATCGAATGAGCCCCTGTCGGTGTTGGAAGTGGTGGCAAACCAGCCCCGCGGCTTGTCCGCCAGCCACGTTCACTTCTAAGTCGTCGATAAAAAGACAACGCTTTGGTGCCACTCCAAGTTGAGTCGTTGCGGTTAGGTATGCACCTGAGTCCGGTTTGGCGACACCAATTCGGTGAGTGTTGATCACCACATCGAATCGATCTTCCAAACCCATGCGTTGCAGATATTCTTCGAATTGGTCGTGATTGTTGGTCAAGAGGCCTACGCGAAGCTGCGATGGCAATCTTTCAAGGAGTTCCACCATTTCGGCATCGATTCGACCTTCGAATTGGAAGAACTTGTTGACAATTGGACGAACCGATTCTCCGTGGTCGGTGACGAGCCTGCGTTCGGTTTCGTTTCGCCATTGACCCCACGTAAGTTTTCCTCTCGTAAGCGGGTCGTGGAGGTCAGCGGCGAATGCTGCCGCGAATACGGTTCCACTTTTGATGCCAGCTTCAGCTTCAGCTTCAAAGGTCCAAAGGTCCGGCTCGTCCCATTGCCGAATAACCCCATCGAAGTCAAAGAGAACTGCGTCAATCATTCGGTTGTGGTGGAAGTGGCATTAAGCCGCAATAGCAACAACGCTGCGGCCGCCGCAATTATGGAGGCCACCAAGATTCCGATTTTGGCGAGATCGGTGATCGCGTAACTTTCGAAGGCAAGCCCAGCTACAAAGATCGATACCGTGAACCCGATCCCAGCGGCGAGTCCCATTCCGATAAATTCCGGCCATCGAACTCCTTCAGGAAGCGCAAATCCGAAGCGTGTGGCTACCCATGCGAAAAGGGTGATACCTACGGGTTTGCCAACGACAAGCCCCAAAACAATGCCAAGAGTGACGCTGCTGCTGGCTGCGTCAGAGATTTTGTCGGAACTCAATACGATGCCAGCGTTTGCGAGAGCGAAGACTGGGATGATCATGAACGCGGTGAACGGGTGGAGCATGTTTTCTAGACGTTCGGTGAGGGGTACCGACTCTTGAGCGAGAAAAGACGCGTGACGGACTTCAGCCACGTTGGCGTCGCTGGGAAGGCCGTCAACTATTTCTTGGGCATCGCGTTGATTGAGTAAAGGCCGCGCTGGAGTCAATAGCCCGAGCGCGACTCCTGCGATTGTCGCGTGGACTCCTGATTCCAAAGTGGCATACCAAATGAAGATGCCGAGTGCCGCGTAGATCGGGATAGCCCAAACACGAAGTCGTTGTAACAGCCACACAGCAACAAGCCCCGCACCTGCTATGAGCAGCCAGCTGCCACTGAGGTCGTTGGTGTAGAAGATTGCGATCACAGCGATTGCGCCAATGTCGTCGACAATCGCCAAGGTGAGCAGAAAAAGTTTGATCTTGGGGGAGACACGGGCCCCGAGGAGAGCCACAATCCCCACGGCGAATGCAATGTCGGTGGCCATCGGGATGCCCCAGCCTCGCGAAGCTTCACCCGCGCCGTTGAGAGTCAGGTATAACGCCGCTGGGACGACCATCCCTCCGAGGGCAGCGATCGCCGGCAGAGCCGCGGCGCGAAATGAGCTGAGGTCTCCCGTAACGAGTTCACGTTTTATCTCTAGTCCGACAACGAAGAAGAACAATGCCATCAAGGCGTCGTTCACGAAGTGCCCAACACTGAAATGCGGTAATTGCCAAGGTCCGACTATCAACTCAATCTCGGCATGCCAGAAGCTCTGGTAACTGTCAGCCCAGGCTGAATTTGCCCATATCAGAGCGATAGCTGTCGCGATAAGCAACAGAATCCCTCCAGCGACTTCGCGATCTACGAAGCGAAGGACGGGGCGGGCTATGAACTTCGCCAGGCCGTGGTTGCTACTGGCGAATGTCGGCCGTTTCAGGAGTGAGTCGGATCCAGCCATGATCCAACCAGGCTAGAGCCACGGCGTTTGCTTCCCGGTGATTCAGCTTCACTCATTTTCAAGAGGCGGCAAGGAGTCGCTCCGTTCGAACAGAGCGCTGGTCTCAGTGGCATCAAGAATTTGATCTATTCGTTCGTTGCTCAGGACCACAAGTTGCCCGTCTCTTTGGATGACCTTTCGCCGTAAACCGATGAGCAACCCCAAACACGCGGAGTCAAGTAGTTCAACGTTGGTGAGATTGACAGCGATTCGCGGTTGATCATCTGCGAGCTGGAGGGCTTGGTTACAAGCACTTCGCAACGCCGGAACAGTGGCCAGGTCAAGTTCGCCCGACGCAGTAACGACGACCCATAAACCTCGTCGCTGCGCAGTGACGTTGCCCAACACTTCAGGAGAACCGAGGCATGACGTGTTCGGTGATGAGATCGAGGGATTCGATGATCTGGTCACTGGAGTGAATTCCTTGCGGGATCAAGAGAAAGATCTCATCAAATCCCAGCTGTTTGTGGGCTGCCTCAATTTTTCTGCTGATGGTGTCGGGACTGCCGACCAGCTTGAGCGGCAAACCTTGACCGAATTGGTTACCCCACTTTTCCCAGAACCATTCCATGTCCTCAAACTGTTGTTGAGCATCAATGTCAGTTGGGGCACAGACTGCTATTCCTCCCCAAGCAGCTTCGTGACCTACCGGTTTTTCGATGTGATGGCGGGAAGCTTCTTCTCGATATGTACTCCAGAGCGCTTCGCAGAAGTCGAGTTTGTCGCTAAGGACGATGGGAGTTCCGCCATATTTCGCCCAAAAAAGTGCTGTCTTCATTGACATGGTGAATCCGCCGTATAGCGGCGGGTGTGGATGTTGCAGGGGTCGCGGAGCGATGCCTATCTCGTGGATAGTCATGTCATGGTCGACTCCTGCGCCGTAATCGGAGTAGACGGTGTGTAGGTGAGGGTTGAGATGGTCATTCGGGAATTTCCAAAATTCGCCTTGGTAGCTAAAGGTTGGGTTGGTCAGTGCAGTGAGTACTACCTCCACAAATTCAGCAAAAAATCGGCGATTATATTCATCAATGTCGGTGTCTTTGTTCCAGTGACCGACCGCGGCAAGGTCGGGGCGGATTTTCAGTTGGTCGACCCATCGGTGCTGGTATCCCCTGACAATCCCAATTCCCAGACGCCCCCCGGTCATGTGGTCAAGCGTGGAAATTTGTTCTGCGACGCGCAACGGATTGTGGGTCGTTGAAACAAATCCGCAGGAGATCACTCTGAGTTGGTCGGTGGCGTTCGCGATCCACGACGCCATTAATCCCAGGTCGTTAGATGCTTCGAAGCCTTCAATCTGAAGGTGATGTTCGGGGTGACCTATTCCATGCCAGCCATGCCCATCGGCGTATCGAGCGATGTCGGCAATCTCGGTGAGCATACGTTGGTAATAGTCGTTGTTGAGTCCCGCCAGGCCCGCTTCCAACTCATCGCGCCGACCTGTGGTGCAGTACATAAATAGGTTGAACTTCACGCGGGACCCTCCGAGAAGACCGTCTACGCGTTACCGGAAAGCCCGTCGACCATGGTGCTCGCGAACATGCGTGCGACGCCGTCAATGTTGAGTTCACCATCGGGACGCCACCACCCAACAACGGAGTTCATGGCTGCGATCGTCATGCGGGCAATGACTCGCGCCTCTACGTCGTTTCGCAGTGACCCATCTCGCTGTCCCGACTCGATAAGCCTGACCCAACCGTTGACGAACTCCCTCAACGGAACCGCGAGGTTTTCCCTCGTGTCTTCCGGTGATTCTTCAAAGCACCGAATATTTGCTTGAGTGAAATCTGAATCGATGGTGATGGCTGTCACATAGGCGACGACCGCAGCCATGAGCCGACCGTGACCCGACGCGTCGTCTCCCGCAGCACTCAAGGCGGACCGTATGGCGTCACGAGCGTGGTCGATACCTACGCGCAGGACTTCTTCAACGATGGCGTCTTTAGAGTCGAAATGGTAGTAGAGACTCCCAGCCTGCATTTTCGCCACCGCTGCGATTTCGGTGAGGGTCGCCGCCGCATATCCTTTGCGAGCCAGCACGTCAGCCGCAGCGCCGAGTATCCGGGTGCGCGTGCGTTCGCCTTTACGAATGCGATCAGGCGCGAGCTGCGTGGGATTCATTGAGGCGAAGATAGTAGCCCAGCAAAGACTTTGAAGCGTCGGCGTAGTGCCCTGCTATTCGATGCCATCAAAATCGTCCTGTCGCGGTGAGCCGTCGCCGATGTTCTAAGAAGTCGACGAGGACGTAATCGCCCAAGTTGTCGGGGCTGGTGAAGAACGCCCTGCCGCCGTTCATTTGAGTCATTCTTTCGACGAACTGGCGGAGGTAGCTATTTGGGTCGAGCATAAAGATATTGATCCGAATGTCTTCTTTGGTGGCTCGGGCCACCTCTTTGAGGGTGGCCTCTACGGTTTCAGGCGCCGGGGGGTAGTTGAAATAGGGCTGCCCGTTGGGGCCTATGTGCGCGGTGGGTTCTCCATCAGTGATCATGATGATTTGTTTGGTGCCGCTTTGTCGTCCCAATAGACGCCGGGCGATCATGAAGCCGTGCTGCATGTTGGTGCCATACGCGTAGTCCCAGGAAACCTCTGGGAGTTGCTGGGCTTTGAACTCGAAAGCGGATTCAGCAAAACCAACTAGCCCAAGGTAATCACGCGGGTACTGAGAGCTGATTAAGGAATGGAGGGCCATCGTGACTTTTTTGGCTGGAAGAAAGTTATCGCGCATGGGCATTGACAGCGATAAGTCCAGCATCAAAACGGTCGACGCTCGAGTGGTCATCTCCGTCCGCTCAATTTCAAAGTCATCTGGGATGAGCTGCACCGGTGAGCCAGGGCCTCGTCGACTAATGGCGTTGCGCACGGTCTGTTGAATGTTGAGGTTGAAGTTGTCACCAAATTCATATGGTTTGGTTTCGTAGGCTCGTTCGTGTCCAATCCCGGTCAGGTTGATTTGGTGCGAGCCCACTTGGTCGTCCATCAATTTTTCGAACAGGTCGCCGAGCGCGTTTTGTCCGATAGCTCTCAATGCTCGCGGAGTCAGCTCTAATCGGCCTTCTTTGTTTTCAGCGAGACCGTTCTCTTCGAGCATGCGAGCCATTTCACTGAGACGTTGCAGAGCTTCGGCGGACTCACGTCCGAGAAGCTCTTCGACTCGTTGTGGGTCCACCTCGGCAAGCGCGCCAGGATTCGATGCGTTTTGTAACATCTGTTGAAGCGAGTCCAGGTCACCAAGTTGCTGCATCACGTCAGTGGCTTGAGGCATCGATATTTGTTCTTCGCCCCCGAACTGGTAGCCGCCGTCCCAATTCATGTCGGGAAACGCTTCTTGCAAGTGTTGGGCGAGTTGTTGGGTCTGCCATTGCAGATCCATGTCATCCATGAGTTCCGACGCGAGTTCCTGGAGTTGTTGCCGTTGTTCGGGCGTAAGCGAATTCATCATCGCCTGCATAGCTGCCATGCGTTCGGCCATGATTTCCATGAGTTCATCGAGTGTCTGAGGGTTTTCAGGGAAGAAATCGCCGTAGCGGTCCATGAAACCGTCGAAGTCGGTTTCTTCTCCTTGGTTTCGTTGCTCAATCATTTGATTGAGTTCAGACATCATGTCTTTCATCCGTGACAAATCTTCGGGGCGCATCTCCCCCATCGCACCGGCCATCTGGTCAAATTGGCTTTGAGCGACTTCTTTTTTTAGGCGCTCAATGAGTTCTTCAAACTGCTCTCGTGCTTCTGCTGACACGAACTCGTAGTTCTGTAAGCCCCGAACTTTGCCAGCTAGGTCTGGCGGCAGCATGTCAAGTTGAAGATTCTTGTCTACCGCCGATGCTTGAGCGATATCGGTAGCTCGTTGATCACCTGAGTCGGCGGCATCTGCTACATGGTCCTCGACGGCATCTCTTTCTTCGGAGACCACGTCATCAAGAGTTTCGTTGATTTCGTCATAAATGCCGCCCAGGTCAAACTGGTCAAGCATTTCTTGTCTGCGTTCTCGAAGCTGTTCGAGCATGTCACGTAAACCCTGGAGGCGATTACCGTCCCGGTCTTCGAAACCTTGTTGCATGAGACGACGCATAGCGGCGTTGAGGTCTCCGTGGTACACGAGATCGTCAGTGAGTTCTTTAAACAGATCTTGCGCGTCGTACTCGAACCCGACTTGTGTGCCGTCCCACGCAGAATAAAGGAACCGTGCACCTTCTCGCTTTTTGCGTCGTCGTCTGATCACCATTCGTCGTAGTCCTATGCCAAGTTGGGCCCTAGCCGCGACCCCGGTAGGTGGCCCGCACCCCGAGAGCTTCCTTGTTCAATCGTTTGGACAAATGGAGGCCTTCTAAGATGAGTTCGACGGCGCTCGCCAGTTCGGCGGGCTCGGCAGAGTCGGTTAACTCCGATACTGCCTCGCCGAGCGCAGCGTTACCGGCGAGCAAATCTGCGTATTCGCTGGACCCGATGTCGTCGCCGGTGTGCGCAACGACCCCCTCATCGAAACTGTCAACCACGGCTACTAGATCTTCAGGAGAGAAACGGCTTTTGAACACTTCGAGCACCGCTGCTTTCAACATTTGGTTGACGATCTGTCCGTCGCGGCCTTCTTCGATGGATTCGATTTCGATTTTCCCGCTCGATGATGCCATCAACGCTTCAAGGTCGCTGACGCGGGGCACGACGTGGTCTTCGCCGGCTTGTAGTGCTCGTCGAGTCGCGTTCGCTACGAGCGTCTCGTAGTTGGTGACGGTCATGCGGACAGAAACCCCGGAGCGTTGGTTGACTTGGGGGCTCGCTCGGCAGATATGGCTGAAGGTCGCGATGACCTCAGTCATGAATTCGGGGACGGTGACGGAGAGACCATCGGCATTGAGAGGGACAGCCTCTTGTTCGGTTATGTCTATTTCGGTGTCAATTTCGAGCGGATAGTGAGTCCGGATTTGCGCGCCGAACCGGTCTTTTAGCGGGGTGATCAGCCGACCCCGGTTGGTGTAATCCTCCGGATTTGCTGACGCGACAAGCAAAACATCGAGCGGCAGTTGCACTTTGTATCCCCGGATTTGCACGTCGCGTTCTTCGAGGACGTTCAGAAGGCCGACCTGTATCCGTTCGGCTAAATCTGGCAGCTCATTGATGGCGAAGATCCCGCGATTGGTTCGAGGCACCATTCCATAATGCAGAGTGAGTTCGTCTGAGAGGTATCGACCTTCGGCAACTTTTATGGGGTCCACTTCTCCGATGAGGTCGGCGATGGATGTATCGGGGGTTGCGAGTTTTTCTCCATAGCGGATACTTCGGTGGGCCCAAGCAAGTCGAGTTTTGTCCCCCCGTTTTTTCAGGAGGTCCTTGGCGTATTTTGAAACCGGGGCGCAGGGATCGTCAAAGATTTCCGAACCTTCGACGTAAGGCATCCATTCATCGAGCAAATTCACGAGTGAGCGAATCATGCGAGTTTTAGCTTGGCCACGCTCTCCTAAGAAGATGACGTCGTGACCTGCTAGTACCGCGTTCTCGAGTTGAGGCAACACAGTATTTTCGTAGCCGATGACTCCGTCGAAGAGGGGTTCACCTGCAGCGATTAACGCGACCGCGTTCTGTCGCATTTCTTCTTTCACTGGTCGGGACACCCATCCCGATTTCTTCAGTTCTCCGACGTTGGTGGGCTGTGTCATGGCCGCACCCTAACCGCCTACGCGCCCATTCGGGTCGCTCAGGCCGCTACGGTCGGCATGATCGTGAGTGGACTAGGAGATAGAGAACGGGGAGTCTCCCTGTCGGGTCTTTGGAAGGCTCGAAAGGCCGAAGAAGGTGACCAGCGTTCCGTTGGTGACGTCAACCTCGATCACAGCGACTGGCTTGACATCGAGGTTCCCGGCTTGTGGCGCAATGTTGAAGAGTTGTGCGACGCCGACGCAGTCTTGTACCGCCGCCGCTTCGACCTCAACGGATTGGAGGACCGGCGTCGCCGTTGGCTCGCTATTGATGGCCTGAGTTACCAAGGCGATCTCTGGTTCGACGGAGCGTACCTCGGAGATACCGAGGGATATTTCGTTGAGCATTGTTTCGAGATCACCGAACCGACGCTGTTAGGTGGCGAGCATCTGTTAGCTATTGAAGCCACCTGCGATACCCCTGTTGATCGCACCGCCAAACGAAACATCACAGGGGTGTTGCAGCATTCGGACAGTTTGGATCACAGGTTGAATCCAGGCGGACTCTGGCGAGATGTTCGCGTAGAGGAGACAGGGCCGATAAGAGTTGACGATTTACAGGTTCTCGTTCTCGAAGCCGACAGTGACAGAGCCATTATTCGTCTAGGCGCGACCCTCGATAGCGCCGTGACCACCACCGCCGACATCGGCACTCTGATCAGCCGCGCCAAAACCGTCGAACATAAACAACAGGTTGTTCTCGCTCGCGGAAGAAATGAAGTTGAATGGCATGTCGCAGTCGAAAAACCGGAGCTGTGGTGGCCAACCGCGCTGGGTGACCAGCCTCTTTACGATGTACAGGTCGAAGTGAAGTTCGAAGGCCAACGGAGCGACATTCGGGTTCGTCGAACCGGCCTTCGAACATTTGAGCTTCGGAATTGGATCGCTTCGGTGAACGGCGAACGAATATTTCTCAAAGGTACCAACCTAGGTCCTTGCTCTAATGACCTCTCATCCGCTTCGCGGAGCGATTACCGGCGAGACCTCACCCTCGCTAAGAACGCTGGGCTTGATCTGGTTCGCGTACACGGCCACATCGCTCATCCTCACCTATATGAGGAGGCGGACAAGTTAGGGATTTTGCTCTTTCAGGATTTTCCCCTCCAGTGGGGGCATTCACGCACCATCAAAATGCAGGCCGTTCGTCAAGCAACTGCAGCTGTGCACCAACTCGGACATCACCCTTCGCTCGTTCTGTGGAGCGGACACAACGAACCTTTCAGCTATGACCATGCCCCTGGGCTTCGAGCAGACCACAACAACAAATACGGACCTTTTACCTCCCATGTTCAACAGGGTCCGTCGTGGAATCGGACGCTGTTGGATCGATCAGTGAAACGTGCTTTCGAAAAAGCAGACCCGACTCGACCTGTGATCGCTCATTCTGGTGTACCTCCACACTTTCCCCAACTTGATGGCACCGATTCACATCTGTGGTTCGGATGGCGGCACGGCGAAATCTCAGACCTTCAAGTGTTGGCATCACGCTTGCCGCGCATGTTGAGATTTGTTTCAGAATTTGGTGCACAAGCGCTACCCGCCGACGCGGAGATAGCCAAGGCATGCGAGGCTGACAATTTCCCTGACTTCGCCAGAAAGGTGCTCTCGACCAGATTCGGAGCACAATTGGATTTGCTTGAGCGCCACTCGCCCCTTGATAGCTCCGAGAACTGGTCTGACTGGGTTCTACGAACCCAAGAACGCCAGGCAGAAGTCATTCGTCACACCATTGAGATTCTCCGAACATTGAAATATCGACCCTCGGGGGGCTTCTGCCAATTTCTCCTCGCCGATGCGATGCCCTATGTCAGTTGCGCGCTACTAGATCACCATCGGAAACCCAAAAAAGCCTGGGATGCATTTACTGCCGCTAACAGGCCAGTCATCGCCGTCGCTGACCTGCACACCGAAACGATCCTCACGGGACAAAGGACATGCGCGGTGCATGTGGTGTCAGACTTGCGAGACCATATCGGCCCGGCGACGTTAACGATCGACTGGCGTGCTCCAGGTTCCAAACCTCAGCGTTGGACCTACAGCGGAGACTTCGAACCTGACAGCGTCACGAAAGTTGCTGAACCAATGCTGGTAGCCAACCAGATCGGCCAAGCCAGTCTTTCCCTCGAGTTGCGAGGAACTGGAGTCCACGCGATCAACTCCTATGAACTGAAGGTTTGCTGATGAGTTCTGCATTACGGCTTCTCCGGAGATAGGTTTCCGGAGCACGTTTCTTTCACAGGAGGTTGGCCATGGGTGCCCCGGCGACGAGCCCACCAGGTTCGACTCCGATATTTCAAAGGAAATGGCAGCTGCCGTTTCCGCTGAATATTTATCAGTCATCTATTGGACGTAAATGGGTCATGGCTTTGACCGGCATTGGTTTGCTCGGTTTTGTCGTAGTGCACATGATCGGCAACCTGCACATCTATGAGGGCCCGGTTCAGTTACACGAGTACGCCGAATCGCTTCGGAGTCTTGGCGGGGGCTTAATGCCTCGTACCTTTTTGTTGTGGGTTCTACGACTAAGTCTGGCTGGAATGTTCGTGCTGCACATTCACTCCGCTTACTCGCTGAAAGAACGGAGCCGTAAGGCAAGCGACAAAGCAGATTTCATCGGAGGCGAGAAGAAGTACAACAGCAAGCGTGACTATGTCGCCGCGAACTACGCCAGCCGAACGATGCGATGGACTGGACCCATCATCCTTCTCTATTTGCTTTTCCATCTCGCTGACCTGACATGGGGCTGGTGGCTTGGCGACAACTACGTACTCGGAGACCCATACCACAACGTGGTGGCAAGTCTTTCCAATCTGCCTGTCGCAATTATTTATGTAGTGGCCAACGTGGCTCTGGTCATCCATATCTTTCACGGCACGTGGAGTCTTTTCCAAAGTTTGGGTATCAACAACCCGAAGTACAACGAGTTGCGACGTACGTTGGCGAAGCTCGTGGCCGGGGTAATTCTCGTCGGCAACCTCAGCTTCCCGGTGCTAGTCCAGACCGGACTAATCGATGACGACAATCGGACATGTGACGTCGGTGACGTGACCTGTCTAGAACACCAGGCGGAGAAGCACTGATGGCAGTTCTCGACTCAAGAATCCCTGAAGGAGCAATCGAGGACAAGTGGGAGAACCACAAGTTCTCTGTCAAGTTAGTCAATCCCAACAACAAACGCCGTTTCGAGATCATCGTCATCGGCACAGGTTTGGCTGGAGCGTCCGCGGCGGCGTCGTTGAGTGAGCTCGGATACCGCGTAAAGGTCTTTACCTTTCATGACTCCCCACGGCGTGCCCATTCGATCGCAGCCCAAGGCGGCATCAACGCCGCAAAGAACTACACCAACGACGGCGATTCAGTCCACCGCTTGTTCTACGACACAGTGAAGGGCGGGGACTACCGAAGCCGCGAAGCGAATGTTCATCGTCTCGCCGAGGTTTCTGTCAACATTATCGATCAAGCAGCAGCTCAAGGCGTGCCATTTGCTCGCGAATACGGCGGCATGCTCGACAACCGCTCATTTGGAGGGGCGCAAGTAAGCAGAACGTTCTATGCCCGAGGCCAAACAGGCCAACAGTTGCTGCTGGGCGCGTACCAAGCTTTAGCAAAGCAGGTGGCTGTCGGAAATGTAGAACTCCACACCAGAACTGAGTTACTGGATGTGGTGCTCAAAGATGGTCGAGCGTGCGGGGTGGTTACTAGAGACCTGGTCAGCGGTGAAGTGAGTAGCCATTCAAGTCACGCAGTTGTACTAGCGACCGGCGGCTACGGCAACGTCTATTACTTGTCGACAAACGCCATGGCCTCCAACGTCACAGCTGCTTGGCGCGCACATCGCAAGGGCGCGTACTTTGCGAACGCGTGCTACACCCAAATCCATCCGACTTGTATCCCTGCGAGCGATGAATTCCAGTCCAAGCTGACGTTGATGTCGGAGTCATTGCGCAACGACGGGCGGATCTGGGTGCCCGACGCGTTTGATGAGGAGCGACCACCCGACCAGATACCTGAAAGTGATAGGGACTACTACTTAGAACGAAAATACCCCGCCTTCGGCAATTTGGTTCCTCGCGATGTGGCGTCGCGAAATTCGAAAACGGTAGTGGACCAGGGCAAGGGAGTTGGTCCCATAAAAAACGGTGTGTACCTGGATTTCGGAGCCGTGATCGAACGAGACGGCGAAGATGTTGTGCGCTCTAAATACGGCAACTTGTTCGATATGTACGAACGCATCACCGGCGAGAACCCCTACAAGGTCCCTATGCGGATTTACCCGGCGACGCACTACACAATGGGTGGCACCTGGGTTGATTACAACTTGATGACCACCATCCCGGGTTGCTACGCGATTGGGGAAGCGAACTTTTCCGATCACGGGGCGAACCGTTTAGGAGCCTCTGCGCTCATGCAGGGTCTCGCAGACGGCTATTTCGTCTTGCCGTACACAATCGGAGATGACCTCGCTGGTCGACTAGGCGAAGCACCTGTGCCAAC
>Ga0315334_10001287_pt1 | contig 15429 bp, 13 predicted proteins | sample M150034915metaG_FD_205555 | JGI IMG/M metagenome (GOLD analysis project Ga0315334, IMG submission 205555) | Ammonia-oxidizing marine archaeal communities from Monterey Bay, California, United States - M1 500m 34915 | ecosystem: Environmental > Aquatic > Marine > Intertidal zone | place: USA... | reverse complement strand
AGCCTACCCAGATGCAGAAGCACAAAATGAAGCGATGTCATCGAGTGAAGTGAAATTATAACAACTACAATAAGCTTGCGATGACAAAGGGGCTGTAAAAAATAGGTTCTATTATGGCAACTGAAATCACTCCAGATGAAAAGTCCAAAGTCGTTGGGGAAATCAATAAATACGATTTCCGTACCCCAAACGAGGCTGTCTTTAAAGTTGAAAAAGGAATCAATGCTGGCATTGTACGGCAGATTTCTGAGATGAAAGACGAACCTCAGTGGATGCTGGATTTCCGTCTCGAAGCGTTAGAAATCTTTGAGAGCAAACCGATGCCGGAATGGGGCGGCGACATAGATATTGATTTTCAGGACATCTATTACTACCTCAAGCCGACCGAAGGCCAAGGTAAGACTTGGGATGAAGTGCCCGAGGAGATCAAGGATACGTTCGAGCGTCTGGGAATTCCCCAAGCCGAACGGGAATATCTAGCAGGCGTCAAAGCTCAGTTCGACAGCGAGGTCATTTACGGCAGCGTGTCAGAAGATCTTGACAACCAGGGGGTTATCTTTACCGACACGGATACCGCACTCCGAGAACATCCCGAATTGTTGCGAGAATATTTCGGCACGATTATACCATCCTTGGACAATAAATTTGCGGCCTTGAATTCAGCGGTATGGTCTGGCGGGTCGTTTATCTACATCCCGCCCGGGGTGAAAATCGAATTCCCGCTGCAAGCGTATTTTCGTATTAACGCACAAAATATGGGTCAGTTTGAACGAACATTAATTATCGTTGACGAAGGGGCGGAGATTCACTACGTCGAAGGTTGTACTGCTCCGATGTATTCGAGCGATAGTCTACATTCGGCGGTCGTGGAAGTTATCTGTAAAAAGAACGCTCGTTGTCGCTATACCACGATTCAGAACTGGGCAAATAATATTTATAACTTGGTTACCAAACGAGCTGTTTGCATGGCCGATGCGACGATGGAATGGGTCGATGGCAATTTGGGCAGTCAGTTAACGATGAAATACCCAGCAGTTTACATGATGGAGCCAGGAGCGCACGGTGAGATATTATCGATTGCATTTTCCGGTAAAGGACAGCATCAGGATGCGGGTGCGAAACTGGTTCATGCGGCACCGAACACGACTGGCCAAATCATCTCGAAATCAATTTCCAAGGATGGTGGTCGCAGTAGTTATCGTGGTCTAGTAAAAGTTGAGAAAGGTGCTCATAACGCCAAGAATAATGTGGTTTGTGATGCTTTGATTCTCGATGCAGAAAGCCGTAGCGATACGTATCCATATATCGAAGTCATGGAACAAGATGTTTCAATTGGACACGAGGCCAGTGTGTCGCGTATCGGTGAAGAACAATTGTTTTATTTGACGAGTCGTGGAATGAGTGAAGCCGAAGCAAGTGCGATGATCGTTAACGGATTTATTGAGCCGTTGGTGAAGGAATTGCCAATGGAATACGCGGTGGAAATGAATCGATTGATCCAACTCCAAATGGAAGGTTCCGTCGGGTAATCCTCGACTGGCTTGCTTTGCCATTCTTCTACGGCAAAACAATATCAAAAAGCAATCGAAACCGATAAGACAGTCTTTTGAAGATGAAAAATAACGGCCTAAAATAGAGCCATTGAAATAGATATGACAGATACGATGACAACTGCTGAGTTCAACGAAGCGGGTTTTGATGCGTTTCTTGCGTCGCGGCAAGAACCTGAGTGGATGGTTACCGAACGACGTCAAGCTTGGTCGCAGTTTAGTGAGATGCAATGGCCTGGACGACGGGACGAAGAGTGGATGCGAACAGATATCCGCTTGTTTAAACTGCAGCAATATCATCTAACGCTTGACGCAATGGACGCTTTGCCCAGTGGTGTCACCCCACTACTTGATAGCGATATAACGCTAGGGGGACATATTCATACGGTCGACGGGAATTGTGTGTCGAGTGAAATTTCGGATCAATTGACGCAGCAAGGTGTTGTCTTTGGTTCCCTTGATGACTTGACCGCGGAACACTCAGAGCGATTTCAATCGATGCTATTAAAGAGCGCCTACAATTTGCAAGCCGATCGGTTTGCTGCATTGCATTCAGCGTTTTGGTCTGGCGGACAGTTTCTGTATGTTCCTCGTGGTGTGCACGTAACCGAACCGCTGCATGTGCTGTCAGCCTTGAGCGACGGTGCGGCGGACCTAGGACATACTCTCGTTGTTCTTGAGGACGGTGCCAGCGCTACACTGTTAGCAGAAACGGCAAGCGAACAAGAAGATGCGGGCGGTTTGCATTGCGGCGGCGTGGAACTTATCGTCGGCGACGGAGCGTCATTGCGTTATGTGAATCTGCAGAACTGGGGCTCAAAGGTCTGGCATTTCGCTCAACAGAAAGCAGTTTTAGGTCGTGATGCCAACCTGCAATGGACTTCAGCAGCGATTGGTAGCCGCCTGGCCAAAGTCAATCAACATGTGACCCTAGCTGGTGAAGGTGCGAATTCGCAAGTAAATGGAGTACTGTTTACACAAGGTAATCAACATCTCTCTTACCATACTTTGCAGCACCATCAAGCAGCTCATTGCTACAGCGACTTCTTGTACAAATCAGCGTTGCAAGATAAATCGCATACCGTATGGAGAGGGATGATTCGCGTGGATGAGGACGCGCAGCGTACAGACGGATACCAGCGTAATGATAATTTACTGTTGTCCAACCAAGCTCGAGCGGATTCTATTCCCGGTTTGGAAATCGAAGCTGATGACGTTCGTTGTACCCATGGTAGCACCAGCGGAATGGTCGACGAAGAATTAATTTACTATGCGATGTGCCGAGGGTTTACTCGTAAAGAAGCGGTTCGCCTAATTGTCACTGGTTTTTTTCAGCAGATATTCGATCGTATAACGATTGATAGTGTGCGTGATGCACTGGGTTTGGCGATCGCACGACGAGTGCGAGATTACGAATAACTGACGCTTTCCGGGGGTTATGCATGTCGACGGATTTTCAACACGCCATTGCAGTGGATCAACTCGATGATCCGGGTTCTATGATGCTGGAAATTGAAGAACGATTGGTCGTTTTGGTGCATGTAGAAGGTGAATTCTATTGCATCGATGATGTTTGCACTCACGATAGTGGCCCGCTCTCTGATGGTGAGTTACAAGGATGCCAATTGATTTGTCCTAGGCACGGTGCAAAGTTTGATGTTCGTACCGGGCAAGCGATGACATTTCCAGCAATTCGTGCTACAACTGCCCACGAAGTTAAAGTCGACGATGGCAACGTTTATGTTAAAATCAATGATGAGTGAACGTACCGTTCGTGAACATTTGAAATGCCGCACGGTTGATCGAGTCGTAGATAAAGAATTTGATATTTTGATCCTATAAAGAGGTTAATGATGGCTGTTACAGAAGATCATGTTCTGGAAGAACTAAAAAAAGTGATCGATCCCGAATTGTTTGTCAATATTGTTGATCTTGGTTTGATCTACGCAGTTAATCTGTCAGATAGCGAAACTGCTGGGCAGCAGAATGTGCAAATTGATATGACCATGACGAGCCCTATGTGCCCAGCGGGTCCGCAATTGATAGGCAACAGTAAACAAGTTGTTTCTGCATTGGAAGAAGTCGGCGAAGTAGAAGTCAAAATTGTCATGGATCCACCTTGGACCCCAGATCGTATGACCGAAGACGCTCGGGATCACTTAGGTATCTTTTAAAGCGCCTCTTGAATCAGTAGAAACTTGTGAAACTATTTATTTACGAAATGGTGTGCGGCGGTGGAGCCACCCTGCCCTCGCCCTGTGATGGTGAATTGGCGCAGATTGATGATTTTCTTACGCTGCCAGCGCTCGTGGCAGACGGTTCGGCAATGTTGCTTTCGGTGGCTCTAGCTTGTCAAACGTTGCCAACCGTTGAAGTAGTGGTCACGGTCGACAGACGATTGAAATCGTTAGCACGGACATTGGAATCACATGGTTTCACAGTGCAGACGGTGGACGAACGAGACCCCTGGCCGCAATTTGTGCTTGCTTGTCGTGACGCGGACAGGTGCATTGTGATTGCGCCGGAATTGAATTCGCTTTTGTTGTTAGCCGTTGAAAAGTGTAATGCCTGTGCACACGGGAAATTGATTGGCCCCGATGCTGATTTGTTGGCAATAGGTACCGATAAGGTGCTGTTGCATCAATGGGCGGATGCTCACGAAGTTCTTATGCCGGATTGGGCGCCTTTGCGCAAGGGGATCTGCGGCGACTCGCATCTCGATGAAACTTTAGTGCTTAAGCCGATAAACGGGACCGGTGGTATTGGAATAAGGAAAATATTGAGCGGTAATTTTCCTAGCGATGGCGAGTGGTTGGTAGAAGAGTTTGTACAGGGTGAATCATATAGCGTGTCGGCTGTGTTTCATCAGGATGGATTTACAATGCTACCACCTTGGCGACAGGAACTCGGTGGGATACACGAATTCGAGTATGTTGGCGGTTCACTGTGTGAGGATCAAGATGTCATAGAGAGATTAAACCAATGGGCGTTTGCAGTGTTCGCTGCGCTGCCTAGTGGAAACTCGCGGGGTTGGATAAGCCTTGACGCAATCGTTGCAAAACAAAAAATCTACATGATAGAAATTAATCCGAGAATAACCGCGTCCTTTGATTCATTGTGCCAACTATCAAGCTTCGTGCCCTATCAAGGACTACAATCGACAAACGTTACGGATTTGATGTCCGCCGCCATTTGGGGAAACGACCGATCGACGTAGTTCGCATACCGTAGCGTCCACAGATCGTCGCTAAAGACCGTTCGCGACTTGAGCAGCGTAAGCGTGTCGGCCCCGAGAAGTTGCGCGATACGGGCTGCTATGGAATCACTGGTGCAATTCCAGTCAGATGCCAGCGGCGTCCCGACTAGCGTCGGTTCTACTTCGCGGACAAAGGACAGGCAATCAAACATGATTGTTGTTGGATTTGCGCAGGCGTTCTGCGCAATATTAGTAAGGTCATTCCAATTTTTAATCAGGGTCGATACGCGACTCGCTCGAGCAAATTTTAAGATGTTAAGTGACATCACTTGGACCGCATTGAGATGTGCTTGTCCCTCGGTGAGATTGAATTGACGTTGCCAACGGCGTAGATGATCAACAGCGTGGCCACCACCGATGATGACTACGTTTATAGAGTCAGTTTGCCGCGCCAGCCACTGCTCTGCATTTTTAAAGGCTGATCGGCTTGAAGTGGTCCTTAGCAGGCTTCCGCCAATCTTGATAACCTGTAATGGCAATGTTCGCTCGATCATCTAGTTTTTGCCTCAAGGTGTTTTGCTAGGAGTATGGCCACGGCATAAGCGGGAGCTACACGTGATCTTTCGCCGGTAAATAGATTTAAAACGGGTAGTTGAAGCGAGATGCAATCCGTAAGGAAATTGCCATGACCCGTTAGGATGATTTGTTGGGGCTGCTGCGGCATGCCCCGAATTACATGGCTCAACGCATCGTCAAGAAGAGACACCAATCGGGCTTTAATTTGTTGACCTAAATTTAACGCATCTCCGCTACTAAATTGCGTGGGGCACTCGCAGACGCTGCGGGCTAGTCGTGCATGGGCGTAGGGACGCGTGGCGGGCTTGCCATCGGAAGTATCGTGGCAGGTAGTATCTTCACCAATGTCGCCCGTTATTAAAAATGCGTCATGGGTCGTAGCGAACATCTCACGTGCCAGTGGAATTCGTCGGTCATCCAGTTCAGCAATGTCAATCAAAGCGCAAATAGGCGTTCGCTGAATTCCCCAATAGAGTAACTGTTGTGATTGTAACCGATCTACATCGGTCAAATTGTTTGGGACCGATACACCGGCGTTAAGGGGAATGATGTCCACCGTCGTGGACCCGATATCCAAGAGGATATTCGACTGATCCGGATCTGAAGCAGCGGCAATACTGGCAATTGCATGCCAATTGGATGCAGCAACACTGCTCCACTGCTCGGTGCACTGGGCAGGTGCAAGCCAATCTCCGTCGACACGATATACGTATGTGTTGTCGGAGCTGGTTGAGGCCTTAACGACGGCGTCGCAAATAAATTCGACGCCGTGCTGTTTGGACTCAAAGCAATCGGCGAGTTCCCCTGTCATCGTAATTGCGAGAGAATCCGCTCCGACGTGTTTGATAATGTCACGCAGCACATCCGTCAATTGATGCGATTGACTCCACATCGGGAAATAGCGTGTTTCGCTGAAGGACCCATCTGCCGTCGCAGCCTTGATGTTCGCACCGCCAATATCGAGCCCGAGAACTTGGCGCTGCATGATAGAGCCCTTTGTTTTCGAAATCACATGCTTACCCGTAAGCGTTATTCGCTCAGCGTGGGCATCGCAACTAATCTCACGATGACGACTCGTTGATTACACTAGTTTGAACTAGTTCCACCAAGACATGGATGCCGTTTTTGCGTGCACTTTGTTCCAAACTTGTTTCACTTCAGCAGTGACTTGAGGATCCTTGAGAGGAGCAAGATAGTCAATGTCGACGCCGCCTGAAGCAGTAACCACAAGGCCGCGAGTCGATTTTATGAAACTCGTTTGAGTACTGACGTGTTTAGGAGTGAACCACGAACGGTGCGAAATAGTTTTCGTTGTTGCGAGTAAGTGTGGCAGTTCTAGATCGGCCTGATCCAGCAGGCTGTTGCTGCGAATGATTGCAGCAGCCACACACATGTCCATGATGTTACGTAGTTCGCCAAACACGGGGTCCGCTTTACTTAAGTTGTCATAGCGATCCGTCATCATATCTGCCCATCTCTGTGCAGCAGGATCTTGTTGTTGAGCTCGAGCCGGATCGTTGTTGCCTTGGAGCGCTTCTGTTTCGGTCATAGCTTTGACGCCTTGCCCGCGAATTTCCCAGGCGAGACCTTGCCCGTCCGTAGCGACACTCTTGTAATTACAGGCTAGCCACCAGCGAGGATTGATGTTTGGGTTAGTGAGGCTCACCGAATTGCGAGCACCAGAAATAAACCCAGGCATGACACGGGATCCATGTCCGTTGATTTCCATGGCAATTTGCTTCATGCGGATATCTGCGGCTAGCATGACTCGAGCAAAATGGCTTGACCCAGGTACACCATTAATAGATACCACTTGGTTACCCATAGCTTGCTTTAGCTGTGGTGCGAGAATTTGCGGGTTGCGAACGCCGGCACGTGATAATTGTTGCAATTTGGCCGCATAGTTAGCGACGCCTTGTTGTGTGGGATCAATTGAACAACTGATGCGCTGAGGTTTGGTAGCATTGACGGCTCGTAATGCAGTCAGCAAGTTGTCGAGTTGAAGTACTGGCAGTCCAGTGGTAACGCCAACGACATGCAGGTTGTCATCGATTTTCCAGCCTTCACCAGGACCAGCGAGAATAATATCATTGATTTCAGGGTAAACCAATATGAATTGAATTCGTTGTAATCCAGCCAAGTATTTAACTTCGTCTGGCAAAGCACCTTGGTTGTTTTGAACAGCGTCGGCAATTGCGGCTTCGAGTCCACGAAGGGAAATCATTCGCAATTCGGTCGACTCAGCCATTTTGGGCGAGGCCGGATTGAAATTCGCTCGCATTTCACGAAGCAGTAAAACACGGCTTTCCGCATCAGCGTTAGCGACGACGCCATTCGCATCGATGGAAATACCACCAACAGAGTTGTTTCGGAAGGCGTTATTGTTTCCACCACCAATAATCTGGGTGGTCGACAATGCCAATAGAGCAAAAATACACGCGCGACAAAATGTAATGTGACGACTCGTCATAACCGAACTCCTAAATGGTTTTGAAAGAATAGTTGTTCCGAACTAATCTCTCGTTACTCTTCTCTGTTTGTGTTGTCGTTTTGGAAACGGATATTTATCCATAACCCAGATCGATCAAATTAAGCACGTCAAACAATATGAACTACACGAACATACTGTTAATAAGGAAAAATGACCCATCGAATTAGACTTCGACATTTCCGAGGCGAAAATGCAACAGTTTATCCCTGTCTAGAATAATCGGCTTTGCCCGTATTTACAAGAAAAGTTTGCCTAATCCGTTTTTCTTTCCATGTCGCTTAGCTTTATTATTATCAAGATACGCATTAATGGAATAGCGTAAGGTAATACTGAGCCATAGTTTTTAAATAAATAGGTTGAATGAATGGAAATTTGACGTTTGTAGTGTACGCCGCTATATAAAGTGTTCATTTTTGATACACTATAGACACATGGTAATTGCAGCCATTTAGCCGTTCTATATATGGAATAAAAGTTTTCAATGCTAGCATATCTAGTTATTCGCGAAGGCACCAAGTGGACAGATGTCGTTCGTCTTGAGGTTGGCAAAACATCGACCATAGGTCGAGCCTCCACGAACAAGGTGGTCGTTCGTGATGAGCGCGCGAGTCGAATTCATGCTGAGTTGTTTTTTTCCAATGGCGCGTGGACGCTTCGTGACTTGGAAAGTCGCAATGGGACGTTGATCAATGGTGAATCGACTACCGGCGATTATGAACTAAAACCACAAGATTGCATTCGCATCGCCAATTGTCACATATCGTTTGTAAACGATTTGTCATCGGCCTTTCCGGAAAATATTGAAACTGATACGGGGGTACTATTGAAGCACCTCGCTGCGGATACCAATGAAGCCGATTTCGATGGTATCGCCGTTGAAATCGCTAACCTAGAGGAAGCGGATGAACTAGATGGGCATACCAGTCAGTTTCCCACGACGATCACCCATCGAAAGGGGCAAACGAAATTACTCGATCGTCGGTCGCAGTCCAAAGGAGTAAGTGATGCCGTGGCGAGCTTGTGCCGCATCGCATTTGAATTGGCCAATCAGAATGATGAAAAAGGAATAGCGGATACTGCTTTAGACGGGATTTTTGATGGCACAAAATCTAACGCTGCTGCCTTGCTTCTTGCGCCTTATGACCTAGAAGAAATACCAACGAGCGATGATGTAACGGTGATTGCTTGGAAAACAGTTGGAACTCCTAAATATCACCGACTCACAAAATTTCTAGCGAAGACAGTGCTTGAAAGTGGCGAGGCTGTCTTGGGTCGTGACATCAGTGATGACAGTCAAATAGCTAGTCGTGATAGCAAAGGTGAAATTGCGTCGACAAGCATTATTTGTGCACCGGTTAGATATGACAAACAAATTGTTGGATTGTTGCATGCCTACTCGACCACCGGCGAGAGCTCGCTAACACCGAATGACCTCGAGTTCATTCTGGCATTAGCCGACAATGTTGGACTTGCATTAAAGAACGTAAGCCGTGAAATGGAGTTAGTTGAAGACTTGTCGCAATCGCGTAGTGAGATTCAACAACTTCGTAGTCAACTTGAAGCCGAATCCGAGATGATTGGAGTTAGCCCGGCTTTGGATCAAGTGAAGCAGGACATTGCTCATGCCGCTCCGAGCCGTGCTACGGTATTGATACGCGGTGAAAGCGGAGTGGGTAAGGAGTTGATTGCCAGAGCAATACATTTCACCAGTCCCCGCAAGAAAGAAGCATTTGTCTGTTTGAATTGCGCCGCGCTGTCGGAATCGCTGCTCGAAAGCGAATTATTCGGCCATGAAAAAGGAGCGTTCACGGGGGCGACCGAACGTAAAATTGGAAAATTTGAGGCAGCAGATCTAGGGACGTTAATGCTCGACGAAATCGGTGAAATGAGTTTAGCGGTTCAGGCGAAGTTCCTCCGAGTGTTAGAAGGCCATTCATTTGAGCGTTTAGGTGGCAATCAATCGATCGAAACTAACGTCCGCGTGATCGCAGCGACGAATCGAGATCTCGAGGTTGCTGTTGCTGAAGGTGAATTTCGACGCGACCTGTATTTTCGTTTAAACGTAGTAGAAATGTTAGTTCCACCATTGCGTAAACGCCCCGAAGACATCGAGCTATTGATGCATTACTTTCTAGACAAATTTCGCTCAGAGACTGGTCGTAAAATCACAGGGTTTACCGATGAAGCGGTTGCTGAGTTGCAGAAGTATAAGTGGCCTGGAAACATTCGTGAGTTAAAGAACATTATTGAAAGAGCGGTAGTGTTATGCCGCAATAAAGTAATTGATGTTGGTGATTTGTCGTTATCCAATCTGATGACGTCCTCCGATACGACTGGGATTATGTTGAACGCCAGTTCCTATGAACCCCATAGTTTAGAGGAGATTGAGCGTTTTCATATTAAGCGAACATTGGATTATCACGATTGGAACAAAAGTCGTTCTGCGAGCATATTAGGGGTGGAGCGTTCAACGTTAGACCGAAAAATTAAACGTTACGAATTGGTACGACCCGGTGTATAGTCACCTCGTCGTGACGGTCAGTTATTAGTCGTATTGAAAATAGGTGACTGCGGTCGCAAGTAGCTGATGGGGGCGATATGGTTTTTTCCGCTGCAGATATTGCAGTCATTATCCCGGCCATCAACGAGCAGGATAACATCGTGGGGGCGGTCGAATCTGCCTTGGATGCTGGGGCAGTCGAGGTTTGGGTTGCAGACGGCGGAAGCACCGATAGTACAATGGAATTTGCTTGTCAGGCTGGAGCATTGGTGTGTTGTGGTGATGCCGGGAGAGCTGTCCAACAAAACAATGCCGCCAAGCAGGCGACGACCGCGATCTTATGTTTCCTGCACGCTGACAATCGGCTGGATTCATCAGCACTGCAACAGGCCGCAAGGTATTTTTCTGAAGATGAAACCAATAGATGGTCGTGTTTCTACCAAAATATAGAAGCACCGGGGATTGGATATTCGCTATTGCAATGGGGCAACGCCTGGCGTGCGCGATGGTCCCGACGCGTGTATGGAGACCAGGCCATAACGATCACGCGAGAGTTGTTCGAAGTTGTCGGCGGGTTCCCGAAAGTCGATTTAATGGAGGACGTGTTGTTGAGCAAAATGTTACGACGTCAGGGTTTCCGCCCGTGTGTGCTAGCTGGCCCCGTTAATATTTCTGCGCGGCGTTGGATAAAAAAGGGAATCATCCGACAAACCTTGAGTAACTGGTGGTTGTTGCTGCGGTTACGACTAGGTACAAAGCCTAATCAGCTCGCCAAGCTCTATCGTCGCCATGACGGATGATCGACAATGTAAATGCGCTACGTTTTGGTTTGGGCGTCTATCGTCTCTTCGACCCATTGTCCGATTTCGTGCTCATACTCGTTATCTTCGGCCTCAAGGACTAACTGGCGATGGTAGTCCGCAGCACCTTCTTGCTTAAGGTGTGCTTCGTAGGCATCGTGAAATCGTTCGTCAGGTTCTACCGCGATCAGACGTCGGCAAAAATTTGTTAACAGTGCCGTATTGCCGATGCCGGTGGGAATGAACTCCTCGACCTGCTGCGGCAAGTCAATTTTGGCTTGGATCATCTCCCGGTATGTCTTTTTACCTGCGAAGGGATTACGTCCGGATATTAATTCAATCAGTACGTATCCCAAGCTGGCCAAGTCACTCAAAGGTGTAGCCTTCTCCCCTTTGAGAACTTCCGGTGCAGCATATGCTGGTGTACAAGTGCGTTGCTCTGGCGGTTCATCAATGGAAAAGGCTGAGCCGATGTCGATAATCTTCGCAGCGCCGGTCCGCTTAATCATGATATTACCTGGTTTAATATCACCGTGCACGATTCCGTTGCGGTGTAGTGATTCAAGTGCACTGAGGCATTCGCGGACAATTGCGATAGCACACCCAGGATGGAATTGAGGTTGTTTAGGGCCATCGGTAATGATGACGTTATTTATATGCTTCCAACGCCGAGAAGACACGCGGTCCTCTAGTTTCGCTAACTGTTGGTTATTCAGCAAGATTCGCAGGTCAAGTCCATCGATCCATTCCATGACTAGCATGCGAATCCGATTGCGGTCGACGAAATCTTGCACGTCGAGAAGATTGTCATGCTGGATTTGCGCAATTTGCATCGCAACACGGGCATGGCGTTTCATCGTGTTGGCATAGGAGGTTTCGTCAGCAAAACGTTCCGGCGAAAAAATCTTAATGGCAATAGGTAACGTAAAACCGTCTGCACCTTTACGCTGCGATAAATATACCTTTCCCTGACCGCCGGAACCGAGTAGCTTCGTTAAATGGTGGTAGGTAGCCCAGCTTAAGCGTTGTTGGTCGACAATGGATGTGTATTCATCAAACAGTTGTTTGTCAGATTGCGAAGGAGCCGCATTCGCATAGGTGACCGTCGGTTGTGCTAGTGGTTGCGTAACAGTAATGGTTACCGGACGCCGTCCACCATCATCTAGTTGAATTTCTTCCATGTTGCTGTAGGTAATTCCTGCCGTTGCGTTGTGCCGCTCTTGAGATGATGGAAGTTTAAACTGATCGACAATTTAGGTCTAGTAGGGGACATGCGATGGTGTGAGGCGATTCCATGGGGCAATCGTCGATTACGCAAATCCGACAAAAGCAACGGATCATTAGACGCTTGTAGTTCGCAGCGGGAATCCGACTGTCTTGTCGACAACATTTAAAAGCTCTTCATTTGCTAAATAGCGGCGCAAGTTTTCACATACAAAATCGATAGTATCGGGCAGGCGGTTTTCAGATTGTGCACCGACGTGCGGTGTAATAATGACATTGTCCATGTTCCACAGCGGACTCGTCGGCGGCAACGGTTCAGTTTCAACGACATCGAGGCCTGCACCACTAAGATGACCGTTTTGCAGCATAGCAATCAGATCATTCTCAACGATTACAGGACCGCGAGCAACATTTACGACAACCCCTCCCGGTTTTAGCAGTCCGAGGGTACGTTGATTAATCATTCCGTGAGTTTCTGCGTTTAGAGGCACGCATAAAATTAGGCAATCTATTTCCGCCAGCAGCGATTCATAATCGTCACTGTGCACCAACTGGTCCACGTACGCTGGTTTGTCCCACGGAAATTTATCGGAAGCAACGATACGGTTACCCCACGGGGCAAGTACTTCAGCAATGCGACGGCCATTTCCACCAAACCCAAGAATGCCCACCGTCTTACCGCGGAAGTCCATTGTTGGTCGCCGCACGAATTCTCGCTTATCAAGAGCACGAAAAAACGTCAGTGAACTACGATACACCCCGAACATCAGTGCCATCGTTTGTTCGGCGACTTGGTTGGCAAATAACCCAGAAACGCTGGAAACAACAATATCCGAATTGATTACACTAGGTTTTAGGCAATGGTCTAAGCCTGCCGCAGAAGATTGAATCCACTGGAGCCGCCCTTGCTCTACAACTTCTTCCCATGGCAGAGGGACCTTGGCATGCCCGATGAAAATATCGGCCGAGAGGATCTCCTGTGCAATTCTGGATTGACCTGCATTAATAACCTCAATTTTGGTGCTTGTGCTGTCGATTTGTTTAGCTTGTGAGTCGGACAGTGGAAAGCACAGTACGACACGTTTAGTGTGTTGAGTCATGGTAGAATGAAAACCGTGGCTAAAGGAAATTAACAGAATATTATTAACGTATCAGAGCGTACGACTGGCAAACCTTAACTTTTCTATGATAATAGAGGTTTGCAATCTAAACTATCCAGTACACCAAGGAATGCTCAATTGGAGCGGTATTGGTGTAACATTAAATACAATGTGTGAAGGAGAATCTCGCTGAAGGCTTCAACAGTACAAATTGGAAAAGTCGCCATCTTGGTTTTGGTGTTATTGCGACTGTCCGTTGGTTGGCACTTTTTTAAAGAAGGTGCGGCCAAAATGGATGGCGGTTTTTCGTCGACTAGTTTCCTTAATTCCGCAAAGGGCCCATTTTCTGGCGGCTTTCAAGCGATGCTATGGGACACCGACGGTAAGATCCGTCTGTGCTACCAATCTTCGTCACAATCTAGTGGATGGTCAGAACCGTCTTATAACACGAAATCGGTTGTGGACCATTGGAAAGCATATCAAGCGGATGTCATCGCCTATCAACGCCTTGAAGGGGATTGGGCAAAAGCGGCTACTGGTATTGTTAATCGCCGTGCTGATCAGCTTAATGAGTTTTTTGAGGTTAATCATGACGATGTGATACACCTCTTTAATCAGATGGAGCGACGCGAAATACAGCTGAAGACAGAAGCAATGTCGGGAGTGACAAGCTTACGAGCTCAAGGATTACAATTAGAAAACGAAATTCGATCAAGCCGAGTTCCAATGCTGGCTAGTATTGATTTGATTTGGGAAGGTTTACAACGAGAACTCAATGCTTTGGGTACTCGCGTCCCGTTACCCCTAGGGAAAATTAATGCCCCGCCGATTGCTGCAAATCAACTAGACCGCTTTATTCCGTGGTTTGATATCATCGTAGGTTTGTGTTTGCTGCTCGGCCTATGCACCCCTGTTGCCGCTTTGGCCGGCGCTGGGTTTTTGTTATCCGTTATATTAAGTCAATTCCCCGGTTCCGCTGGGGCTCAACCTACTTATTACCAAACAATAGAGATGTGTTCCCTATTGGTCATTGTATTTACCGGAGCGGGTAAGCACGTTTCACTAGATTCGATTCTGGGTCACTGTTGTTGTTGCCGTAAGCACACAGCAAAGCCCGAGAATCAGACAGAGGAGAAAGAATGAATCTTACACCAGAAGAAAAAGAAGTTGGTAAAGGTAATTATTATGACGCGATCGGTCATACTCGACGTGATTTTCTTAAGACAATCGCTGCTTCGGGAGCTGTGTCGGGTGCCGGTTTAGGAGCAGCTTATTTTGGCTATTCAACGGTCGCCGATCCCGTTCGCGTCGGTGTGATTGGTACGGGTGACGAGGGCAACGTGCTGATCGGAGCGCTCAATCCGGAGTACGTGCAAGTTGTGGCAATCGCTGATTTGCGAGAGTACAACATACATCGTGCGTTTCATGGTGATTATTCAAGTCCCGCAGCTATGGCTGCTCGACCCGGTTTAATGTCGAAATATGGTTGGAAAACGGAATCCGAAGCCCGCAATCATGTAAAAGTATATACCGACGGCTATCAGGAATTGTTAGCGAATAAAGATATTCAAGCAGTGATTACTGCTGTGCCATTGCATCTACATGCCAAAGTAGCAGTTGATGCCATGCTCGCGGGCAAGCATGTATTGACCGAAAAGTTAATGGCGAAGAATATCGCGCAATGCAAGTTGATGGGCCGGATTGCCGCAGATAAGAATTTGTATTTGGCTACCGGACACCAACGACATTACAGCGTCTTGTATGACAATGCGGTTAACTTAATTCAATATGGATTATTAGGGGAGCTGCATCATATTCGCGCTCAGTGGCATCGGGGGAATTTGCCTGGTCGTGATAGTTGGCAAATGCCGGTTCCGGGCGGCGAAATTCCAATCGGAGGGACTGAAAAAGATCGCTTTGACAAAATTCATTCGCAAGTTCTGTCGTTTGAAAGACAGGTGAAAAATGAAAAAGATCCAGTTGCTCGAGAAC
>Ga0315334_10001285_pt1 | contig 15434 bp, 14 predicted proteins | sample M150034915metaG_FD_205555 | JGI IMG/M metagenome (GOLD analysis project Ga0315334, IMG submission 205555) | Ammonia-oxidizing marine archaeal communities from Monterey Bay, California, United States - M1 500m 34915 | ecosystem: Environmental > Aquatic > Marine > Intertidal zone | place: USA... | reverse complement strand
ATAACACACTTTTTCAATAATAATACATTGGGAATTATAGCTAAAAACAAAGGAGATTTCTTAATTCAAAAATATGTTCTTCCACATAAACGAATTAGACATATTGCTAGATCATTACATGTTCCCACTCACTATAAAATACTAAAAAAAACATTTTTTGATTTGATAGATGATTCCAAAGATAAGAGAAAACTTATGATCGATATGGGTGGTGCATATTATTATAGACGTCATTGGAAAATAATGGATTTTTCAACTGATCATTATTTTTTTCTTCCTGGAATTATTGATTATAATTTTGATTTAACTAGTGGGAAAAAATTTCCTTTAAAAAATAATTCAGTTTCATTTTTTTATTCTTCTCATACTTTAGAACATATTCCTGTCAAGTACTGTCAACACATATTCAATGAATTTTATCGTTGTTTAAAGCCCAAAGGATGTGTACGATTAACCATGCCAGATTATGATAAAGCTGCACATGCTTTTGAACAAAACAATATTGATTTTTTTTATCCGTATGATGATCCTATTGAACAACGATTTTTGAAAATTTTTGCAATGCATAAAGTTGGAGAAATAACAAATGAAAAAATAAGAAATGATTTTAAATATATGACAAAAGAGGAATTTGCCGAAGACTACATTAAAGATATAGATCTACAAACTGTTAAAAATCATGGACATAAATTACATGTAAATTGGTGGAATTTTGAAAAAGCAAAATTATTTTTACAAAATGCAGGATTTACTAAAATTTATTCATCCAAACCTGGGAAAAGCCAATTTGATGAATTTCAAGACAATAAATTATTTGATCATAGACATCCATCTCTTTCAATGTATATAGAAGCTGTAAAATAAAAAAATTGTTATCTAATTTTATTTTTATAATTAATTAATATTTATTAGATATTTCAAGTATTTTTTAGTCATGTTTCAATATTCCATCTTTTAAATCAATTATTCTTGCTTTGATTCTAATGTTAATTGAAAACTATCTGGTAGTGTATCTTTTTCTAATTTATTTAACAAATCATCGATTTTCTCTTTTTTAATATCCTCTTTTTCCCCAATAATCTGAGAATCAAAAATTCTAGGAATAAAATATTTATTTTCATAGTTCATTTCTTTTAATTTCTCTAAGATATTTTTTGTTTCTTTCTTACCCATAATCATCATATGAATTTCAATCATAATTTTTGGTTTAAATTTTTTTAAAAATTGTGTTGCACCATCAATTATTTTATTTTCATACCCTTCTACATCCATTCTTAAAAGTCCAATTTGTTTTAAGTTATTTTCTTCCGAAAACAAATCTAATGTTTTAAGAGAAACTTTAATTATATCATCATCTTGATTTAACAAATCTTTTTCTTCTTTTACTTTACTCCAATTAGATTTTTTACTAATTATAAATTCAATTTTTCCATTTTTATCTCCTATAGCAAAATTAAATGCTTGAATATTTTTATTTTCCTGTAATTTTATATTGTATTTTAATGCAGAAAAGTTTTCTGGTGATGGTTCTATTGCCCAGACCTTTCCCAATTTACCTATTTTTTTACTTTCCAATAAAGCATAATATCCAATATTACTTCCAATATCAACACAATTCATTCCTTCTGATAGTTCTTCTGAAATAATTTGAGTAGTAAGTGGTTCATGATTTCCGTAAATTAACAATTCTGAAGAAATACCTTTATCGTTGGGTAAAGTTTTAATTTTACAATTATTCACTTCTATTATTTGACTTTCATTAAGATTTAGACTTCGTTTTTTAATTAAATCATAAACATAGAAAATTCCTGCATAAATAATTTTTTTAGGACCTCCAAATTTTAATAAATATCCTATGGTGCTTATTTGAACCATTTTAAATTTAATTTCTAAACTAGTCATTTAAACTCATTGAAGTTAAATGCGTATAATAATGAGGATTAACCTATTTTAAATTATTATTAAATAGTTACAATTGCTTTATTTTATCATATTTTTTATTAATTTAATAATTTCCTGTGAGGCAACTCCTTGATATTCTAAAGCATATTTTAAAAATTTTTGTCTACCTAGTGTTAATTCATCTCTGATTTTTTCATCAAATAAAATCTGTCTAATTTTTTCATCAATTTGATCTTCATTTTCTGTTGCTAACACTGCATTATATTTTTCATATGGAATTCCAGAATCCCCCTCTAAAAATTTGAACAAGAAAACTGGTTTGTTTAAAATCAGTGCTTCAGTAATTACAGATGAAGGAGGAGTAATTATTACATCTGATTGTGCAATAAGATCATAAGTATTACCATTTTTAGAAATCTTGGCATTGGGTAAAATCTCTTTAATTATTCCTTTAACGTCGATAATTGAATCTTGAGTTGGATGAAGTTTTATCGTAACATTTTTTTCATATTTTGCAAGAGATTTTAAAACTTGTTTAAACATTTTTTCATATTTTAAAATCATTGGAGTAGAAAAAAATGTGGACCATGCTGTACTTGCTATACCACTTAATGAGATTAAGATATTTTTTTTATCTGGAATTATATTTCTTTTAAAAAGTTCATCATATCTTGGATTTCCAGTAATGACTAATTTACTAGAATCAATATTGTGATTCAAGCATAATTGCTTTGCAAGTTCTCCATAAATGGCAAATTTATCCGCATAAATTTTATGAAGTGTAAAAACTTCCCATTTTCGTTTATTGTCATTAAAAATATTGATATCTGCATTTAATGATAAAATAGAAGGTATTTTTTTTTTATTGCAAAAAATTGTAGCAGTTCTTCCTATTTGCTGAGAGTCATCCAGTGTTATTAATAATTTAATATCTTCTTTGACTAATAATTTATTTAAAGAATCAATAAAAAAAAGAATTTCAGAAAATCGTTTTTTACAAAACAAAACAAAATCATCTTGGAAAATCTCCCAAAATGATATATTTTTAATAGAAAATTTTTTCGCAAAAAAATTATCCGTTTTTAGAACTTTGTCAAATTTTTCGAACATTTCAATTAGTTTAGGATGAATACCATTCGTATTATAGCCAAGTTTGATATTTTTAAAATTCAATTTTTTAGCAATTTTTAATGATTCTTGATTCCATATTATTGGCCTTCTTGTATTGGCTAATAATAAATTGAATTCAGATTTTGATAAATTCTCCAATGTTGATTTATTAGTAATTAAATTAAAATCTAAAAGTAATATTTTTTTACCTTTTTTTTGGTTTTTTTGTTTTATTGATAGTTTATAACAATAATTCCAAAATATTTCGTAATATTTTTTTATCACAAAAAATTTTTTTCGAGAAATTGTTAGATCTAAATTTTTACTCAATAAATCAAATCCTATTGTGAAATCATCATTTCTAAAATTCTTTTCATCAGAATTTGATGTAATATTTTTAATTTCAAATTTAAATTCTTTATTAAATAAAGTATGAATTCTAGAAATACTTTTTGTAGATTCTGAAACATAAACTATGTTTGGTTTAATTTCTAAAATTATTTTTTCTATTAAACAAATTCTATGTCCAAATTTTAGTAAGGATACTATTAATTCTGATTCAATCATTTGCGCTATGTTTAGTCCTTTATATTCAAAAATTTTTTTTATAGAATTATGATCCCACCAAGTTCTTCCTATATTGTAAATAGTACTATCAATATTTTCATGATCTTTTGGCGATAGTAAATCATCAAATATTTCAAATTTAATTTTCTTTTCTTTTAGGAATTTTATAGTTTTGAACGTCAATGGTACTACAATAGCATTTTTTGAATTTTGAATTTTTCCTATAGTTTTAGAATTAATGTCATTTTCAGTAACCAAGAATAATGATTTTTTCTCCATAATTTTGATTAATTTCTTTAATTATTAATTAATAGATTCCATTTCAAATTATTCGTAATTTGATTGTGATGAAATTAATGAAGTTTCATACTAAATTAAACATATTTAGATTCAATTCTTACCTAATGCATTATGATTGAAAATCCACCTCAAAATTCTTCATTTGAGGGCACAAAAACCATCTCATTATCTGATTCAGTTACAATTTCAAGTAAAAAAGAAAATGAATCTTGGGGTGCATTTGATGAAAAATGGGGATTTATTTTTAATGATATTCCAAAAGATTTCATTACTGAAAAAAAAACTGAAAATTTTCGTTTAGCTAGAAAAGAAGAAGAAGAAAAGAAACTTAGACTAAAATCAAAACCTTATCATTTTGTTATTGAGCCGACTAATGTTTGCAATCTCCATTGTCCTTTATGTTCAACAGGAATTAATGCTGAAACTAGATCTAAAGGTACTTTAACTTTAGAAAAATTTAAAAAATTAATTGACGAAATTAAAGATTTCGCATTAGAGCTTTATTTACAAAATTGGGGAGAATCCACACTTGTTAAAACTCTACCTGAGATGATAAAATATGCTACAGATAATAAAATTTTTGTTAATCTTGCTACTAATCTTTCAATCAATTATTCTGATGAATATTTAGAAAATCTACTAAAATCTGGTTTGGGAAAATTAGTTATAGATGTAGATGGAACAACTCAAGAAATATACGAAAAATATCGTGTTGGTGGAAAGTTAGATACGGTATTAGAAAATACTAGAAAAGCAATAAAATTTAAGAAAGAAAATAATCTGAAATTTCCAATTATTACAACAAAAATGCTTGTTATGAAACATAACGAACATCAAATTGATGATTTTAAAAAATTATCAAAAGAATTGAATGTTGATCTAATTGAACTGAATAATATTCAAATGAATCCAAACACTGCAAAATCTTGGTTACCTGATAACCCTGAATTTCGCTATGCCTCATATGAAAATACTGGAATCGTAGAACCTTGTCATTGGCCTTGGAGTGGTTTTGTTGTCAATTGGAATGGTGATGTAGCTCCATGTTGTATAGTGGATGATTCTGATTCTGATTTTGGAAATATTTTAGAAGATGGTTTAGAAAAAATTTGGAATAATGAATATTATATATCGGCAAGATCTGAGTTTTCTAAAGACAAAGATATTACCAAATCTACTATTTGTAACGCTTGTAAAAATGATACACATAATCCAAACCTTTTCAGAGTTGGAGATACTTTTAGTATAACTTCAAAACCGTTTGTTAAAGTAAACAAGTCATAATAATCATATTTTTTATTAATTATAATTTTATTTTAAAGATGTTTTTTAACATAGTCAATTGGTTTTACAGGAAATGGATCAACTTTTTCTATAACAGCTTTATAGATTGTGGCATAATCTAACAAATAAATTAAATTAATTATTTTTGAAAGAATTCCTCCTTCTAACGAGTTAATTTCTTCATATTTGATTTTTTTTATTCTAAAGAATTTTTTTAAAATAAACCAATGTTTTTTTGTTTTAATATTGTCATCTTTACCTTGAATTAAAATTGGTCGAAAATCTTTTGATTTTCTTTCCCATGCCACAATTCCATTATGACAAGCTTCAATTACATCTTCAATTATTACGTGCATTTTAGAATTTTCTTCTAATGAATTTTTAAATCTTATTGCAACTGCACCTAATCCAAATGGAAAATAAACAACAGGTGTATCACTAATGGATTTTGCTAATTTGATTGCTGAATTACTTAAACTAAGATTTTTTGTTGAAATAATTTTTTGAGTTTTTTTTAATTCGTTAATGGAAACTTCAATTTCTTTTTTATCAATTGGAATTATTGGTTGTAATACATTTAGTATTGAATAAAGATATGCTACAAGTGAAGTTCTTGGATTCACATGTTTAGAAATAATTCTATATTCAATATTATTTTTAGTACATATTTTAATCATTTTTCCACCCGATGAAAAAGCTATAGTTTTACATTTATTTTTGATTGCTTTCTCTAAAACTGAAATGGTTTCAGATGTATTTCCTGAAACACTAGTAGTAATTACTAACGTATTTTTTGAAACAGTTTTTGGTAAGTTATACCCCTTAACCACATCAACATGAATATTTGTACAAGAAAATATTGATGAAAAAATATCTCCTATTGCTCCTGAACCTCCCATACCTGCAAAAACTATATGATTAATTTTTTTACATTTAATTTTTTCATATTTTGTTTGATATGCTTCTTCTGCTATTTGAGGCCAATTATCATAAATTTTATACATTAATTTTTTATCAAATTTTTCTATTGTCTTTATATCAAACAACAAATATTTCTAAAAACTCATATCTATAAATTATTGTACTGAGTAGATAACTAATTATTTCTTTACACCGTAAAATGTCATAATATTTCCATAAAATGGGGGTGATATTTTTCTATTATCTAGTATTCTTAAAATATTTTTTAGATTGAAATAATCTGTTCTAAAAAAGGGATATTCTTTTTTAATTATTTGAAAATTATTTTTAGTAAATAATTTTGTTAAATTTTTATTATTAAATAAACTAAGGTGACCAATTCCTAATAATCTAAAATTACCTTTGAATATTTTGGAACCAATTGAACCTATGTTTGGTGTTCCTATTATTAGAATTCCTCCATTTTTCACCATCATTGATAAATGTTTGAAAAAAATATCTGGATTTTTAATATGTTCAATCACATGATAACATACAACAATATCAAAATTTTTTTGATATTCAGCAGGAGGTTTTTCAAGATTTAATTCTTCCATGATGATTGTGGGATCATTTTTTTTGATAAATGAAATTGCAAAATCAGATGCATCTGATCCATGTTTTTCCCATGTATTGGAAATACTTGAAAGTAGATATCCTAGTCCACACCCTACATCAAAAATTTTCCCTGGTTTTTTATTTTTTATAAATTCTATAATTTCTCCATACCAATTTTTTATTTTGAATTCTCTCATTACTGTTTGATCTTTTTCTTTTCCATCTGGATCAATTGTATTTGTCCAATAATTTTCGTTATAGGAATATTCTGTAATTGGGTTTTGGAATACAAATTTACATTTATTACATTCCCAATATTGATTTTTTTTATAATCCGTTACAAAAAATTTTATATTTTCAAATTTACATAAAGGACAATTTTTTTCCATCATTTATTTTCACATATTTTATTTAAAAAACATCTTTTTAATATTATCAATTTTTTCAATTAATTTTCCATTACTCTCTATTTTTATTGACTTCATTTTCATTTTTTTTGCAGCTTCAATATCTGATTCTGAATCCCCTATTAATACTGAATTTGATAGATTTATCTTAAATTCCTTTATGGCTTCAATAATCATTCCAGTATTGGGTTTCCTACACTTACAATTTTCATCTGGTTTGTGAGGACAGTAATATATTTTTAAAATTTGACATGATTTCTCATTAAATTTTGTTAACATATATTCATGAATTTTGTCTAATTCTTCCTCTGAAATAATATTTCTATTTATCACAGATTGATTAGTTATTATGATTATTTTAAAACCTAATTCATTAATTATTTTTATTGCTTCAAAAATTTTTGGAAGAAATTCAAATTCATTTACATTTTTAACATATTTTTCTTTTTTTCTATTAATTACACCATCTCTATCTAAAAAAACTACTAAATCTTCTTTCATGATTTATAACAACTCTCAATTATCTTAATTATATTTTTATCATCATCCTGGGCCTACCCCAATTTGATTGACTTTCCATGATTGTAGCCCATGATTCTCAAAGCTAAAAGGAATAATTTGACAACCAAGTTTTGTTAGTGTTTTCTCTAATTTTCTTCTTTTTTCTAAATCGATATAAAATAACATGTGTCCTCCACCTCCAGCACCTAAAACTTTTCCACCAATTACTCCTTCTTCTCTTGCATGTTTGTATATTTTCTCAATTTTTGTTGTTGATATTATATCTGAAATTTTCTTTTTGGTTTCCCATGATTCATGTAACTCTTCTCCAAATTCAATCAAAGTTCCTTTTAATAATTGATTTTTCATATTTACTGCATGCTTTTTCATATCATGTAGTGCTTCTTCCATTTTTTTATTTTTTGATTTTGCTTGAATTGAATGAATTTTTGATGAATCATGTGATACTTTTGTGTCCACTAATACTAAACAACTTTCAAGTTCATGAATTATATCACTTCTAATTTTTAATGGATTTACGATTATACTATCTTTATGAAATTCAATAAAATAAAACCCTCCAAATGTACAAGCATACTGATCTTGACTTCCTCCTTTAATACCAAGATTTTTTCTTTCAATTGTATGTGCTAATTCTGCTATTTCGTATGATGTTAATGATAATTTCATGTACGATTTTAAAGCACCTACAATTGAGGTAACCATTGAAGTAGATGATGCTAATCCACTACCTGGAGATGAATCACTTGTTGTAAGCATTTCAAATCCTAGCTTTTTTGGTTTCATCGCATTTAAAACAGCTTTTGCTAAATCTAATTTTCCATTATATTTCAAATCAAAAAATTTTGCTTTAATTTTTAATATTGTTTGTATGTCATAATCATATGATTTAATCAAAATTTTATCTTTTTCTAATTTATTTAATTTTAATGTAGAATAAGCAAATTTATCTATTGTAGAACCTATTACTGCACCTCCAAATTTTTCATAATAAAATGGAAGATCAGTTCCTCCACCTGCAAAGCTTATTCTTAGTGGTACCCTACAATGAATTTTTTCAAATTTTACTGTCAACTGTTTCTAATTATTTTTATGATATATAATAATGAAACATAATATTGTTTAATTAGGCACCATTATGTCTAAACATTAAAACTATTGTTCACCTTTCAAATATTAATCTTGGAAAATATTCTAATTACTGGTGGCGGTGGATATATTGGATCAGTTTTATCAAAATTATTGTTAGATAAAGGGTATTCAGTAACTGTTTTAGATAATTTTCGATATAATCAAAATAGTTTATTGGATTGTTGTAATAGTGATAATTTTCATGTGATTCGAGGAGATGTTAGAGATGAGAAATTTCTTTCTCCTGCACTAGAAAATCAAGATTTTATAATTCACCTTGCTGCTTTAGTTGGTGCTCCAATTTGTAATGCCAATAAAGATGATGCATTAACCACAAATTTTGAATCAACAAAATTACTGCTTAAACTTCGAAATGAAACTCAGAAAATTTTATTTCCATGCACAAATAGTGGTTATGGCATAGGAGAAAAGGGAAAATTTTGTACTGAAGATACCCCTCTGAGACCAATTTCTTTTTACGGACAAACTAAAGTGAATTCTGAAAAAGCTATTTTGGATGATGGGAATTCTATTAGCTTTAGATTAGCTACAGTATTTGGTGTTTCACCTAGAATGAGATTAGATCTATTAGTAAATGATTTTGTTTACAAAGCTCTTAACGACAAATTCATTGGAATTTTTGAGGGTCATTTCCAAAGAAATTATATTCACATTAGAGATGTTGTTAGGGTATTTCTTCATGGTATAAAAAATTTTGAAAAAATGAAAAATCAATCTTACAATGTAGGCTTATCTGATGCAAATCTTTCTAAATTAGAATTGTGTAAAAAAATAAAAGAACATATTTCAGATTTTATTTATGTTGAATCACATTTAGGAAAAGATCCTGACAAACGAGATTATGTTGTTTCAAATGAAAAAATTGAAAATACTGGATTTAAACCTGAATTTTCGTTAGATTTTGGAATTAAAGAATTGATTAAATGTTATAAAATTTTACCTAAACCTGTTTTTGGTAATTTTTAATTTTTATTTTAAATAAGACTCTTTTTTGAAAGATAATTTGTGTCCTTCATATGGATCAGAATTTTTATTAATTTCAAGTAATTGAGGATTTTTTTCAAATAATTCCACTAAATGTTTCATCAAAATGGGCCTTTCTCTAATATTTGAAACTACTTCTTGTACTAGTTTAAAATCTGCTTCATTATCTATTGTACAATTAATGTAGGTAAGGTCTTTTGAATTAATTAGATTAAAAATTCTAAAATTATTTTTTTCATTTTGAATATAAAGAATCACATGTTCTCTTTCTGAGAGTAATTTTGATTTTTTCCAGGATTCTTCTAATACTGCAAAAGAAAATACTTCAACAGATATTCCATATGGGTAACTTCTTTTATTGCATGTTGTTACCATGTCAAATTTATTCTCTTCATATTTTTTAATTGCTAAATCAATTATTTCTGGATCAACTAAGGGATTATCTGATGTTACTCTAACAATTGGATCAAGTGAATACTTTTTTGCACATTGATAATGTCTATCTAAAACATCATCTACATTACCTCTAAAACAAATGATTTTTCTTTTTTGACAAAATTCTTCAATAATATTATCTTCTATCAAATTTGTAGTAGCTACAAATATTTTCTCAATTTTTTTGCTATATTTTGTTTGTTCAATTACATAATCTAGTACTGTTTTTTTATCTAATTTCTTTAGAATTTTTTTAGGTAGTCTTTCTGAACCTATTCTTGCTTGAATAATACACCCTATCACAAGTTTAATTGTAAGAATTTTATATAAAAACTAAATTAATAATGTGATTGTGTCTAAAAAATTAAAAATACCTTGGAGTAAGCCTGATTTTTCTGATGATGAAAAACAGGCAATTTCACGAGTAATTGAAACTAATTGGTATAGTCAAGGACCATTAACCAAATCTTTTGAAGATAAATTATCTTCATATTTAGATTCAACAGTATCAGTTGTAAATAGTGGAACATCAGCACTAATGTGTGCATTACTTGCAAATGGTTTTAAAATTGGAGATAAAGTTTTAGTTCCTGATTTTACATTTTTTGCAACATTATCTTCAGCAAAAATTTTAGGTGCAAAAATTATTACTGCTGATATAGATCCTGATTCTTTTAACCTATCACCTAAGATTGTTGAAGATATTGTAAAAAATAATGATATTAAATTTGTAATTGTGGTTGATATTGCAGGATTACCTGTAAACATAGGACAATTTGAAGAACTTTCAAAAAAATATAATTTTATTTTAATTGAGGATGCTGCTCAGGCTCTTGGATCAGAATATAAAAATAAAAAAATAGGTTCTTTTGATCACACTACTACATTTAGTTTTCATATTGCAAAACAAATTACGACTATTGAAGGAGGATGTGTTTCATCTCCAGACAAAAAAATTTCTGAAAAAATTAAGCAAATTAGAGATCATGGTAGAATGAATTCAAAAAATTATACTCATGATATAATTGGTTCAAATTTTAGAACTACTGATCTTCAATCAAGTATTGGATTAGAACAAATTAAAAAAATTGATCAGTATCTTTCTAGACGGGAAATTATTGCTAATAAATATAAAAAAAACATTAAAAATGTTCGTTTTCAAAAATTTCCTAATTTTTCAATCAAACATAGTAATATGATGTTCTTTACAATTTATCCAAATAAGGAAATACGCGATAAAAATTTTAATATATTACAAGAAAATGGCATTGATGTAAAATTACCTTGGCCACCATTACATATTCAGCCAGCTAATCCTGAATTAAATAATAATGTTCATGAACATACTAAATTAATTTCTGATTCTGCATTAATGCTACCAATTTTTAATAAAATGACTGATGACGAAGTTGATTATGTGATAGATTGCTGTAATTCAGTTAATTAATTGAATTAATAATTTTTTGACGCGTTTTACCAATATTTTTTTTATTTTTAAATAAACCCATACTTATAACATGTCTGTATTTTCCATTAATTTTTTCTTCATCAATAAAAATTCCTTCAACAACAAATCCTAATTTTTGATAAATTTGAAAGGCTGATTTATTATCAAAATAAGTTGTTAACCATATTTTTTTAAATCCTTTTTTCCAAGCTACATTAATCATATGTTTACAAATTTTATAACCGTGTCCATTTCCTTGCCATTTATCTCCAATCACTATTCCATATGTACATACATGTGCTTTTGTTTTTCTTGAAAATTGTGACAAAAAACTATATCCAATTAATTGATTTTCTAAATAAATAAAAAATCTAGTTTTTTTAGTATCTTTTAATTCTAATGTAATAATTTCTTCAACATTTTTTTTTGTAATTTTACCAAAATATGTAAAATTTATCAGAGTATTTTGACTTAAATTTAGTAATAATATTTCAAAATCTTTTCTTTTACACGTAGAGGATATTTTCATCTTATTCATTTTATGGCATCCTTTGCAATTTGTATATTTTTTTTAATTTGTTCTATGTTTAAATTCATTGTTTCTAACGTAATTGGTATATTTTTAAAATCTTTTAATTTTGATGTTTGCCAACAGTTTTTTGTAAGTTGTTTATGTTGATCCTTTAAGCCATTATTATTACTAGCATGAACTACTACAACAGACTTTTTTATTTTTTGTACAAATTTATTTTTGTCAAATTTTAACCAATGTGATGTAACTGACGTATGTCCTAAATCTAATAGTAAACCAATTTGACTTTTATTAAATTCTTTTAAAAACATCTTTGTTTCATCATAATCTGCAAATAATAATAATTTATTTTCACCATTATCTAAATTGAATTTTTGTACAACATTTAATTCCATTCCTAATTTTACTCCTCTAGATTTTGCATAATCCAAAACTTCATGTGATGCCATAATGAATGTTTTAATTGCAACATCTCTATCTACTATCCCTTCTCTGGAAAATTTTATCCCTAATTTTTTAGGATCTACTGTAAATCCAGCATGAAATGTAAAAATTGGTGCATTAATGTCAACACAAACATTGACTGCTTTTTTTACTAATTTGATACTCTTTTCAAGTATTGATTTCTTTTGTGATGCCAAATTAAAATTAAAAGGAGTTTTTGGAGGAGGAAAATATCCATGTGCAATGAAATTAAAATTGTATTCTCTTAGTTTTTTAGTTTGAAAGTGTTTATGAACCGAGCCAAGTTCAACATTTTCAATTTCTGCTTTTTCATATTCATCTAATACTCTAAAAACATCTTGTGGATTTTTTAAACAACTAGTTGACGCATAAATCATTATGATTCTCAATATTTACAAATTAATTATTTGTTATTAGTATAACTATAATACATACTAATTTTAATTTCGCATATGAAAATTGGTTCAAAAAGAATTGGACCTTCTGATCCTGTGTTTATCATTGCTGAAGCAGGTGTTAATCATAACAATAAACTATCATTAGCATTTAAGATGATTGATTTAGCAGCAAAAGCTGGAGCAGATGCAATCAAATTCCAATCTTTCATTACTGACAATATGCAATTAAAAGAATCAAAAAAACCTAGATATCAAAAAAAATTACCCTGGAGTTATTATGATCAATTAAAAAAATCTGAAAGTTCATTTGATTTTCAAACACAGTTGATTAACTATTGTAAAAAAAAGAACATTTTATTTTTATCAACTCCATATGATGAAGAAAGTGTAGATTTTTTAACGAAAATGAAAGTACCAGCTTTTAAAATTTCAGCCTCTGATACCACTAATCATTTATTTTTGAAATATGTTGCAAAACAAAAAAAACCTATTATTCTTTCAACAGGATTATCTACATTTGATGATGTAGACAAAAGTGTTGCATTGTTAAAAAAATTAAAAATGAAAAATAATTTAATTATCTTACAAACTACTTCTGATTATCCTACTCCAGTCCAAGATGTTAATTTACGTGTAATTCCTGAATATATGAAACGCTATTGTATTCCTGTTGGATTATCTGATCATACGCCTGATTTTGTCGCAAGTTTGGGGGCAGTTGCAATGGGTGCCTGTGTTTTAGAAAAACATTTCACATTGAATAAAAAACTTAGTGGCCCAGATCAATCTTCTTCCTTGAATCCTCAAGAATTTAGAAATTGGATTTCTAAAGTTCGAACCATGGAGATTATTCTTGGAGATAAAAATAAAGTAATTACCAATTCAGAAAAAGAAAATCTTACTATGAGAAAAATTTTGGTAATTGAACCCGCAAAAAAAGATACAAAAATTACTTATAAATTGCTTAAAGCTAAAAGAGGAAATACTAAAGGAATCCTTCCTATGGAAGAAAATATTAAAAAAATTATTGGAAAAAAACTTAAAAAAAATATATTTTCAGAAACTCAATTTAATTGGAATATGATATAATATATCGTTTAAAATTCATTTTAAATTTTTCTTCAATTAAACTAAATCAAAATTTGGATGATGCTTCAAAATTAATCTAACTTCATAAAAAATATTTATCTAAATTGATATAATTAAAACATGATTAATGATATCATAAATGAAATCTAAACCTCTATAATTCTTTAATGCCTTCTCTTAATTCAAATTTTGGATGATACTTAAGATTGATTTTTGCTAAATCTATATTTGATTGACTATGAATAATATCTTCATTTTTTGGAGTTGTATATTTTATTTCTAATTCTTTTCCAGAAATAGAAAGAACTAACTCTGCTAATTCCTTTATTGTAACTACTTTCCCACTTGCAATGTTATATGTTCCACTTTTATCATGTGAAATAGCATTATGAATTGAATTTATCACATCTTTTATTGCAACAAAATCTCTCGTTTGCAGTCCATTCCCAAAAATTTCTAGTGGTTTATCTTGTCTAACTCTTTCTATGAATTTAGATATTACTCCTGCATATTCTTTTGATTGTCCAGCACCATAAATATTGAAAAATCTCAAAATGACATAATTGATATCATATTTTAATGCAAATTTTATAATCTCTTGTTCCATTTTTAATTTACTTTCTCCATAAGGTGAAATTGGATTTGTCTCAGATTTTTCAGTCAACTTGACATCTGGGGAGCCTTCACCATAAACTGCTGCTGATGAAGCTGCAATTATTTTTTTTATGTTGTTCCTTTCACAAGCTGCAAGAACATTTTTAGTTCCATTTACATTTACTTGAAAAATTTTTGAAGGATTAATAATTGATTCAGATACTGAAATTTTGGCGGCTAGATGAATTACCATGTCTTGTTCCTTTGCTGCATTTGATATTTCGTTAGGTATTATGATGTCCCCTTCTATGACTTTGACACCCATATCAATAAGAGAATTTATTGATTCTTTTGTTGAATTTGAAAAATTATCGAAAATTGTTATAGAATGTTCTTTTTTCAAAAGAAATCTTGTAAGGTGTTTTCCAATGAAACCTGCTCCTCCAATAATCAGAATTCTCATGAAATAATTTCTTATCTCTAGGTTATATTTTGTAACTGACTAATACTATTGATTTTTAAAAAGCCTATTTTTCAGAATATTTATGGATAAAATAACAATTGACTCATCACTGAGAACTGTAGAGTGGAAAGACAATAAGGTGATAATGATTGAACAAACCAAGCTTCCAAATGAATTAATTTTTGTAGAATATGATGATTTTAACCAAGTTGCAAATGCCATCAAGACTTTGATAGTTAGAGGTGCACCTGCAATTGGAGTATCT
>Ga0315334_10001284_pt1 | contig 15448 bp, 13 predicted proteins | sample M150034915metaG_FD_205555 | JGI IMG/M metagenome (GOLD analysis project Ga0315334, IMG submission 205555) | Ammonia-oxidizing marine archaeal communities from Monterey Bay, California, United States - M1 500m 34915 | ecosystem: Environmental > Aquatic > Marine > Intertidal zone | place: USA... | reverse complement strand
ATTCGCTACGGATAACCGGCCAATCGCATGGGTAGCGAATGAAAGGGCCCACTGATAGCCCATAGATTCGCCAATACCAATCGCATGGGTCTAAGCAGAAACCGTCCAAATCTCATTCATAGGATTGAAAAGTGATGGTGTTGAAAAATTAAATATATGATAAAATAAAATATCATAGTATGCCGGATATTGGAGAAAACGAGGTTATGGATTTTTGGCGTGGCCAAATGAGTAACAAGTGGGTCCGGAAAAAATTGAAAAATCTCTTCAAGAGATCAACGACGGCGGGAATCACCGAATCACGAGATAATCTCCCTATTCAAAATGAATTAGAAGATCGATTAGCTGACTGTTTAACAAAACAATTCGGCAACGAGGATTTTGTGATACTGAAATACGGAAGCTGGATTTATGGTTGTTTGGAAGACCAAGATCCAAATAATGGAGAGCTAGAAGAAGGCTTTCTTAGATATTGTGAACAAGTGACTCTAGAGGCTCGTCCAAACAAAATAAGAGAAGAGAATGGTAAAATCATCTTCAATTACGCTAATCCAGAACAAACAAAGGATGCTTGGGCAAAGAAATATGGTCGGGAGTGTTTGAGGCCAGGTAGGGATATTATTGCAGCATTCTCTGAATCAAAAATATGGATTGGTTGGAAAGAAGAGTTTGAGCAGGATCTACTCGCGGGTATAGTACATACCGCGGGCCTGACTCCCAGCCCCTGCTTCTCTTGGTGGGGCATCTATCCAGATAATCCACCGCCCAGTAATTGCCTTGCCCCTTGGAAGGGATCACAATCTTGGGTGAAACTGAAAAATCCAGAGAATACACCTGCACTATTTAGAGAATTAATTGTAAGACAGAAAGGAAAAGATTTCAATTTCTTGAAAAAGTCTAGTTGGAATCCGAACTTACGATTGTAAGGAAAGGGTCGTTGCGATTGGGGCTCAGCGGTGAAGAAGAATGATGCGGCGTGAGTTGTAGTTTCAAAGGGCCCCCCTTCCGACCACCCGTAATCGGAAGGGTACCCTCTGATTCAAAGGATATTCTCTACGATTTCGTCCATATCTTGTCCGCGCCCACAGTAGGAGCAACGAATCTCTAACGGCTCGATGTTGATTACTCGCAGTTTGTGCGGCAATGGCTCGCGGGCATTTTGAGTTATGCAGTTCCAGAATGAGCAGCGGGCGATGTTGACTAGGTCCTCTCCGAGTTCTGCCTTCAGTTTATCAGCAACACTGTAGTTTCGGATGATGGCAATACTCGCTGCAGGTGCGATGAGCGCCAACCTGTCGAGTTCTTCCTGGCTTAGTTCGCGGTCCTCAATCTTCAGCACGTCCTTGCGTCCGAGTTTGGCGCTCGGCACGTTCATCACCATCGAAATCGGGTTAGAGCGCCCGATGTCCAGCCTGAGCATGCGTAGGACCTGGATTGCGCGACCACCGGGTATGTGGTCGACTACCGTGCCATTACAAATCGCGGTAACACGTCTCATCTCACCCATCACTTCACCTTCTTGGGAATCTTTACGTTGAGGCAATCACACAGCAGAGCCATTCTCGCGACTACACCATTGAACGCCTGTTGGAAGTATTTAGCGTGGTGAGTAGAGTCGACGCTTGGATGAATCTCGTTGACTCGAGGCAGTGGGTGCATGATGATCATACTCTCCTTGGCGCCGGCCATGTCAGAGGCCGTCAGCATGTAGATACCGGCAACCTTGGTGTATTCATCCTCATCAGGAAAACGCTCCTTCTGTATGCGAGTCATATAGATGACATCGGCTTCAGCGATGGTTCCGGCGAGGTCAGTGGTCTCAGTCACTTCTGCTCCCTCCGTATTTAGGTCGGAAACTATCTCGGAGGGCATTTGCAGCGATTTAGGTGATACCAGCGTCAATGTCGCGCCGAATCGAACTAGGGCGTGAGACAGGCTGTGGACAGTGCGCCCATAGCGTAAATCCCCTACTAGGACGACGTTAAGCCCCTCGAGGGTACCGTGCGCCTCACGGATGGTGAAGAGGTCGAGGAGAGTTTGGGTCGGGTGGTTGCCCGCACCGTCGCCTGCGTTGAGTACCGGGATCTCGATGGCATCCGCGCTGTATTGCGCTGCACCCTGCTGTGGATGGCGGACGGCGACCACGTCGGCGTAGCCGTCAATCATCTGCATGGTGTCGTACAGCGTCTCGCCTTTGGCCACCGAGGAGCCGGCGGAACTGAAGTTCAGCACCGATCCGCCAAGCCTTTTCATCGCGGACTCGAAGGACATCCGGGTTCTAGTGGAGTTCTCAAAGAACATGTTCGCGAGGACCTTGCCTTCGAGCAGAGGGAGGTAAATTTCGCCCTTGGCGGCAGGAAGGAGACGCTCAGCGTTGTCTAGGAGACTGGTAATCTCCTTGTTCGTCAAATCGTCCATCGTGATGAGGTCGCCCATCGCCTTTCCTCAGCGAAGCCGGGAGCGTACCGGTTATCTGTCTTACTATGGGTCCTCTGGGCCCTCTGACACGATACCGCTGGCTTGATGTGGGGCAATTATCCCGCGCGACTGATGATAATCAGCCGGACCCCGGTCCGAGTCTCGTTTTGCGGCGGTGGAACAGACGTCGATTGGTTCTCCTCGTCCGAGCCTAATGGGGGCATGGTCACATCATTGGCACTTGACAGGCACATCCACGTAACTGTGAATCAACGCTTCGACGACAGGGTCCGAGTCTCCTACTCATCAATGGAGATAGTGGATGACTTTGAGAACCTCGAGCACGAACTGGTTAGGGAGGCCATGAGGATGACAGGAGTGACCTCCGGTGTCGAAATTACGACCATCGCCGACATCCCCTCAAGAGGCACCGGCCTCGGCTCATCTTCCGCAGTCACCGTGGGACTGCTCAATGCACTGCACAGGTTCGCAGGCAACGATACCTCTCCCGAGCAGTTGGCCGAGGAGGCCTGCCGCATCGAGATTGATATTCTCGGACAGCCCATCGGCAGGCAGGACCAATACGCAGCCGCCTTCGGCGGTGTCAATTCGATTAGCTTCAGTGCCGACGGCGTCGAAATAAACCCGGTGAAGATATCTCCCTATGTCTCCAAGCGCCTCTCAGAGGAGTTCACCCTCGTTTTCACCGGTACGTCGCGCAGCGCCTCTGAGGTGCTGAGTGAGGTCCCCGATGACCCTGCCGACAAGCTGGCCCGACTGCGTGTCATACGCGGGCAGGCCGACGTAGCGCGCGGACTGCTGGAGTCCGGCGATCTCGCCGGGATGGGCTCACTGATAGGCGAGGCCTGGGATTCCAAGCGTGAGATATCATCTGGTATCAGTGGTGAAAATATAGACTCCCTACATAGCCGCATCATGGCCCTGGGGGCCACCGGAGCCAAGCTCCTCGGTGCAGGAGGAGGGGGCTTCTTCCTCGTACACGGAGGAGGAGAACTGCGCAACAGGCTGGTCGAACTCGGACCCGAGCACAGGCTGATTCCCTTGGGTGTGGATGTGGAAGGCTCAGTGATAATCTACGAGGACTAGGTGGCAATATGGGCTCACACACGATCTCCCTCGCTCTTGCGATGTTGATGTTCACGGGAACGCTAATCGTTCCGGCTCTCGCCGATGAACCCGAGCCCCCGGCAGATGAGCCGGTTTGGGAATGGCCAGAGCCGCTGCCACCGCAGGACGATGACGTTCTGGGCAGTTCCCAACTCGACATCGTGGGTTCGATATCGTCGTCTTCGAACATCTCGGCTTCGTGGAGCGCAAACGTCTCTCTACGCGACGATTATGGTGTGGAGTTGCTGCCTGACAGGGCACTCGGAGTGCGCGCCCAGATTGACCAGCACCTAGGTGATGGCGATGGCTGGCTGAGCATACCCGAGATTGCAGATTTCGTCGTACTGATAGAGAACGCCCGCAATCTGACCGACTCCGAGATGCTGGGTTGCTGCATCGTCGACTACTTGCCGTTGCAGATGGAGAAGTGGGTCGAAGTCATCGTAATCCCGCCTGTAAACGGCTCGGTGGACAGTAACGGCAGTTGGGGTTGGATGGAGAGTACCGATCTAACGGGGATGACTGACAGCCGCTCGACTAGGATTCTCGATATCCCACGCGTGGGCGGCGTGATAGAGGAGATTCCCCTCAGAATCACCCTCCCCGGCCAGTGGGAGTTCCGATACAGCGCCATGCAGAGTGTGATTGAGGGCAGTCCAAGGGACTTCACGGTGTTCCGCCATCAGGCCCCTGTGGCTTCAGATATCCGCATCACTTTGGGTGAGAACATGCCCCCCAACGCGATAGCTGAGAGGAAGACTGGAAATTCACTGATTCCCCTTTCGATTCCGACCGAATACACAGGAGTATGCACCGACAGCGTCTTCGATGACACCCAGCAGTGGTGGACGGTCCACAGGAACGGCACCATGATGCTTCGGTCCGACACCAAAGAACTCCAGTTCACGGCATCCGAATTGAATTACTCCGACGGCGAAGTTGCAAGCGTCGTTATGCACTGCATGGACTCTTTCTCCTCTTCGAGCAACTGGTACGAAAACATCGTGATTGACGGCGCCGACCCTATTTGGGAAGCGACCTTTGAGATTCAGGTCGACGGCAACACTACCGTGCTGGACAGCGAACAGACTCACATTGAGGTGACTTCCGGCAGCGAGTTCTACTTCACCTTCAGCACTTCGGACTCCAGCGGGCTGCCAGTCAGCATCGAGGTCACCTCCGACAAGACCGCGGGATGGAGGCACACGGGTGTCGACTACCTTGAGTTCATGGATCGCTTTTTCCAAGGTGAGCAGGTCAACGGGATGCACCTCAACTTGACCGAACGTCATCAGGCCAAGGAGCCAAGTGATTACAACTTCTCTCTCACTGTTACAGACGACGCCTCTAATATCGTCACGAGAGAGTGGACAATCACCATCTCTGACGGATCCGGTCCGACAATAATCCCTAACATCATCTCTAATGGTACTCTGATATCGCCCGAGTCTCCTGCACGCGCGGGTGAGGACATTATCCTCTCCCTGACTGAGTCCTTCGACGACCTAGATGCAATCGATGATGTATCCTGGGAGATTAGAGTGGATGGACAGGTGATAGCCGAGACAGCCCTCTGGAGTGAGATTGAGAAACTCCCGCTGCCCCTGTATGAACCAGCAATCTACCTCATCCACATCATAGCCTGGGACTCCGCGGGCAACATGGAGCAGATTTCCTTCGGCCTTGCTGTCTCACCCGCATTCGGTGTTTCCCCTTCAGTCTTAGACCACCATGTTATTGGCGATCTCGTTGAGGGCGAACTGGTCAACATCATCGTCACTATGCAGAATACAGGAGCAGACATCGGCTCAGGGGTTCTATGCTCGGGAACTATCTGCTCTGATGAGGTAGTAATCAGTGCTGCCGACCCGGCTGGACCCGGAGTCTTCAGCGCCGAACTGATTCTGAACCCTAACAACACGGACCCAATCAATCTCAGGTTTGTTTGGTCCAGCGACAGCGCGGGCAGTGAGGGCGTATTAGAGATAGACAACGACTACGTCGTTGTGTCACAGTGGCAGATGCCAATGCAGGTCCTGCTGGGCGTGCTGAGCGTGCTGATGCTGTTCGCATGGCTCGCTCACCGTACTTGGGGTGCCGAATCACAGAGACCGTGAGCGCCACTCAGGTATCCGCACACCTCTTGACCCCCAACTCAGGGTGAGAGGACATGGTCCTGCTCCCCGACTACCCCGAGAAGACCTTCTTGGCGCACAGACTCAGGGTCGAGAGACTAGCGCTTCTTTGCACACTCGTGTTGATTGGAGGAGGGGGCTGGTGGCTTCTCCCCGCAGTCACCGGTGGGGCCGAGATGTTTCCGAGAGTAGGCCCTGTTCTAGTGCTGTTCGCCTCGGCGCTACTACTCCCTGATCTGATAGACTACGGGCCTGTCGAGCGAACCAGACTGGGAGCAGCGGCAAACATCGCCTGGCCCAGCATTCTGGCCTTAGCTGGGATTCACTATGGGCAGGGGGATGAGTTGATTGCATCGTTGATGTTGGCAGCGATAGCCGCCTTCCTATGGCGCTTCACCAGTCATCTACTCGGTGGCAGCCTTGGAATTCGCAAATGGAGAGGTCTGACAAGCATTGCCGGACTCGCCATCGCCATCTCCATACTGGTCTCGATGAGCGGCGATGTGGTTCTGTGGGCAGTCGTCATCACGGCATCGTTGGTGACGATGGTCCCTGATCTTCGGGCTAAGGACGACGATTACGAGGCCAGGGTCGAGTTTGGTAGCAGACTCGACAAGATGGAAACACGGATTCTCTCCCTTCGAGAAGGAGGCTCGGGTCTCGAACAGTCAGCCTCGTTACTCAAGACAGCCCGAGAGGAGGGCTGGAAGGACCCTTCTAGAGGGATGGATCTGATTGCGCAGGCGGAAATCGAGATGGCGCGAACCCAGGCAGTCGCAGTCGATCTCGATGCCATACGCTCTGATGCTCTCAAGGCCGTGAAGCGTGCTGAAGAGATCACCCTCGACGCACTTGGCCCTAGGAAGGCCTTCGAGGCTGGCGATAGGGAGGCCAAGATGGGTTCACCCCGTGAGGCCGAGTTATTGTACCGACGCGCTAAGGAGAAGGCTGCGGTGATCGAGGAGTACTGGCAGAAGGCAGCAGATGCGATTGCCGAGTCAGTGGCTGCGATAGGAGATCACATTGGCCATCAGGCCGATGCAGTGAGAGACATACTCAGAGCGGCCGAAGAGGCGTTGCAGGCAGAGGAACCCAAGGAGGCTCTGCACATCGCCTCATCGATTCCCGAACACCTCGAGAGCCTCGGCTCCTCGGGGGAGGCCGCTGCTAAGTCGTTGAGCGATGCTGAGCATGCGGTGGTGGCGGCCGAGGACGACATCCAAATAGTCACGAAGGACCGATTGGAACAGGCTCGCAAGGCCATGGATTCGGGTGATGCCGCTCTTGCGAAGGGCCTTGCTGACAGTGTTCTTAGGGATGTGCGAGCAACATCTGATGCGATGCAGGAGGTGCAGCGGGCACTACGCCAGAGTAAGCAGATTGAGGCTAGGTTCCCAGCCGGGGCGAAGTTCGAGTGGGTGACTAGACTCGAACAGGTCGCAGCGATGGCAGATGCTGGTGAGTGGCAGGATGCCGCACAGGCGATGAATCTCCTGACCTCGGACCTGCAGTCTCATGAGCACAAGATGTCGGAAGCGACAGAGTTGGTTCGTTTCGTCGATGAGGAATGGAAGTCTCTGCGCCGTAGACTTGACTCCGCCGGAATCGGCCCAGTGGACCCAGACAGGATGGCTGCTGAGAAGGCGGTATCCGAAGCATCCAGAGCTCTGGAGCGGGGGGACATTGACTCATGTCACAAGGCATTGGGGATAGCCAGTGAAATGCTCGAGTCGCAGAATCGCCGGGTCTAGTAGTAGACACCCTGTTTCTAATCTGCACGAACTGATTCATCGGTTTACGCAGTAGGGACAGTGCTCGCCTATGATGTAGTGCTTTGATTGCTGCTCTTCGACTGAGAGTGGCTCGCGACACCTGAAGCACATCACTATCTCCGTCTCCATGAGTTGGTGGTCCAGAGCAACCCTCTGGTCGAACACGAAGCAGTCACCACTCCAATGAGAGCCGCCGCATTCCTCCAAGTACCCGAGAATCCCACCTTCGAGCTGCCTGACATCCTCAAACCCGGCTTTGAGCATGACAGCGGATGCCTTCTCACAACGAATACCTCCGGTGCAGTACATCACTAGCGTCTTCGACTTGTACTCATTAGGCAAGGATTCGACTGCATCAGGGAAATCCCTGAACGAGGGTATGCCGAGTTCTATCGCGCCATCGAAGGTGCCTACTCTGGTCTCGTAGTCGTTGCGAGTGTCGAGCACCACTACATCCTCGCCCTCATCTAGCATCTGCTTGAAATCAGTGGGCGATATGTGCGGACCGGTGAACTCTGCTGGCCTGATGTCATCTCTTCCGAGAGCAATTATCTCTTGCTTGCGTTTGACGAGCATCCTGCGGAACGGTTGGTAGTCGGTGTGACTAACCTTAGTTGGAATACCTACGAAGCGAGAGTCGAACTCGAGATGCTGTAGAAAAGAGTCAGTGGCTTCCTGGGTGCCCGCGAGGAAGAAGTTGATTCCGTTGGGACTCAGAAGGACTGTTCCCTTGAGTCCCAGTTCGAGACAGCACTCCAGCATTGGTTCTCGGATCTCGTCTCTGTCGGGCAAATCGACGAAGCGATAGCCGGCAATGTTCACAATCATGATTGTCCCTCACTTCGGAGGCACGATGCCGAGTTCAGTGCTGCGGTTGGTTATCTCGGCGAAGATCTCCGCTACGAACTCGTCCAACGCGACCCCGTTACGCTGGTTGTTGTTACGCCCCCTGATCGAGACAGTTCCGTTGATCGACTCTTCGTCGCCGATGATTACCATGTAGGCCGGACGCTGCGTCCGGTGCATACGGATCTTCTTGCCAATGGTGCTGTCCGAGTCGTCGATGCGGACTCTGACCCCTGCCTCGTGTAGGGCATCATGCACTCTAGCAGCGTGCTCCTTGTGCTTCTCGGAGATGGTAATGATCTGGACTTGAACCGGAGAGAGCCAGGTCGGAAAATTCCCTGCCCAGTGTTCGGTCAGGAAGGCGACAAACCTCTCGTGCGTCGACAGCGGTGCGCGGTGGATGACGAAGACCTCGCCGTTCTCCGCACCGGTCTCGTCCTTGTAGGTCAGGGCAAACCTTTCCTTGGCAGCGAAGTCGAGCTGAATGGTTGACATCGATTCCTCGCGACCTATCAAGGTGGTAAATTGGATATCGACCTTGGGGCCATAGAATGCAGCCTCGTCGACTGCCTCGACGTATGGAACTCCGAGACTGTCCAGTATGTTCCTGAGATAGTTCTCGGTGGCAGCCCAGTTCTCGGGCTGGTCGATGTACTTCTCGGAGTTGGCAGGGTCCCAAAGAGAGAGCCGGAAGTGATAACTCTCGAAGCCGAAGGCAGCATAGTAGTCTTGCACCATTCTGATATTGTCAGCGAATTCTTGCGCTACTTGATCGAGGGTGCAGTAGATGTGAGCGTCGTTCATTGACAGCATCCTGACGCGCAGTAGCCCGGTGAGAGTTCCAGAGAGTTCGTTGCGGTAGACAGTACCGTACTCGGCGATGCGCAGAGGAAGATCGCGGTAGGAACGCTTCTTGTTGCGGTATACGAGGTGATGCATCGGACAATTCATTGCTTTCAGGTAGTACGTCCCATCGTCCATTTCCATCGGAGGGTACATTGAGTCGGCGTAGTGCGGCAGGTGCCCACTGGCCTCAAACAGCTGCTGCTTGGCGAGAACGGGGGTAGTCACCCTGACGTAGCCGTAGGCTTCCTCGGTCTCGACCGCGAAGCGCTCAATCTCAGACTTGATGGTCTCACCGTTCGGTAACCACACCGGTAACCCCTTGCCGATGAGTTCGTCAATCATATAGAGATCCATTTCCTTGCCAATTTTCTTGTGGTCGCGCTTGGCCGCCTCTTCCAGTTGGCGCACCCTCTCCTGCAGCGCCTCTTTGTTCGGGTAGCACATACCGTAGATCCGAACGAGGGACTCGCGCTTGCTGTCGGCCCTCCAGTAGGCCTGACTGGTGCTGGACAACCTGAACCAGCGCAGATGTGAGGTGCTGGGTACGTGCGGGCCACGGCACAAATCGACGAAGTCGCCCTGACGGTAAGCAGACGAACCTACGTCGTGACCAATCTTGTCGTCCATTATCTCAAGCTTGAACGGGTTCGATGCGAACATCTCGCGCAACACGTCGTTGCCGTGATCTTCGCGGATGATTGCATGGTTGGCCCGAACGTGCTCACTCATTTTCTTCTCAATCGCCCTGAGTTCCTCGTCACCAATCGGGTCCATGTGGAAGTCGTAGTAGAAGCCAGTCTCAATCGGTGGGCCAATGGTCGGCTTGGCATCAGGGAACAGTTCAGTCACGGCCTGGGCTAGCAGGTGAGCGCAAGAGTGACGCAGGATGTACAGGCCCTCATCGGAGGTCCCGGCGATGGCCTCGACTCCACAATTGGAATCGAGGATGTGTGAAAAGTCCCGCTCGCTGCCGTCGACCAGGGCGGCAACGGCACCGGACTTCTTGCCGTGGACATTCACGACGACCTCACCGACTGTGACTCCTGAGGCGTACTCATGGACGCCCGCAGCGCCGACATCAACCGAAATCATCGCCATCTAAGGTGTCCTCAGCGCGTTGGCGAAGCACATTGGATATGAAGCCAATCGCGAAAAACAGGCCGTAGGCCTGAATCATTCGAGTACGAATTGAGTACCAGCGGTGCCAGCGACCATGCCCTGCATGTCCGTGAGGGACCCTATCACCGCTCTGCCACCTGAGCGGCGCACGAAGCCGCAGGCAGCCTCCACCTTGGGCCTCATCGAACCCTCTTCAAACTCGTACTGCTCTATCTGCTCGGGTGTAACCCTCTCAATCCTGCGAGCATCTTCAGTCCCCCAGTCGAGGTAGACGCCATCGGTGTCAGTAGCGAGGATGAGCAGACCCGCGTCGAGCTCGAAGGCGAGCAACGCGCTGGCTCTGTCCTTGTCAACCACCACCTCGACACCCTCCAGCGTCCCGTCCGGCTTGTACACAGTCGGTATGCCACCGCCGCCAGCGCAAATTACGGTGGTGCCGTTCTCGAGCAGCCAGTGAATCGGTCTCATCTCGAAGATCCTCTGAGGCTCAGGGGATGCCACCACTCTCCTCCAATACTCGCCGTCGGGAGCAACGCTCCACCCCTTCTGTTTGGCCAGTGTCTTAGCCTCCTGCTCGCTGTAAACTGGACCTATCGGCTTGGTCGGGTTGTCGAAGGCAGGATCCTCAGGATCGACTTCCACCATGGTCAGGATGGTCGCTAACGGCTCTTCCATCGGAAGCAGGTTGCCGAGTTCTTGTTCAATCATGTAGCCAATCATCCCCTCGGTCTGGGCCCCTAGGATGTCGAGCGGATACTCCTCGACTTCCTCGTAGGCCGCCGACTGCAATGACAGCAGCCCGACCTGTGGGCCGTTGCCGTGAGAGATGACAAGCTGGTAGTCGTGTGCCAGTGGAGCTAACGCCTCGGCGGCTATCGCTACGTTGCGGCGCTGATTCTCAGCCGTCAGCGGCTGACCGCGCTTTAGAAGTGCATTGCCTCCAAGCGCCACTACGACCCTCATGAGTCCGGCGCGTAAGCGTGAAGCGATAAGAACACGCGCCCTTTGGCATGTCCATGGTGCGTCTTGGACTGTTGGCTAATCCCGACGCCGGCCTCGGCGGCAGGCTGGGTCTGAAGGGCTCAGACGGTCAGGCCGAGTTGGCACGATCCATGGGGGCCGAGGACCGCTCAGGACCTCGACTGACCTTGATGCTTGAGCACTTCTCCAAGCTCCACAGAGCCAGCTTCGATGACATTGAATGGCTGACTAGCGAGGGCAGTATGGGCACCGATTGGCTTCCTCAGGGAGTCAATATCGGCTCTATCAACACAGTTCACTCGGCTTCAGGTGGCACTTCCGCGTCCGATACTACCGCAGCTGTGACGGCTCTCCTCGAGGGCGGCATCGACCTACTGGTCTACGCTGGCGGCGACGGCACCACGCGCGACATCGTCGCCACATTGGAGTCAACTGGTCATTCGAAGACCCCCGTAATCGGGGTCCCAACCGGAGTCAAGATGCACTCCGGCTGCTTTGCCGCCTCTCCGAGGGCCGCTGCAGAGGTACTTTCTGCATGGCTCAACAACGATTTGCTGCTGGCTAGTACCGAGGTGTTGGACCTCGACGAGGAGCGCTATCGGAAGGGCGAGTGGGTAGTGCAGTTGTACGCCGAGGCGATGACACCTGCCAGCCCGCGTTGGATGCAGGGTTCTAAGCAACGCATCGAGGCTACCGGTGAGGAGGACACCACAGAGGGGCTGGCCGATCACATTGGAGAACTCATCATCAGTGACGAGAGACTCGTCATCTGGGGATCGGGAGGGACATTGCGGGACATCGGAGAGATGAACGGCTTTGAGCTGACCAATCTCGGTATCGACGCTACCAAGGGCACAGAACAGGTCGGAATCGACTTGGATGAAGCAGGTCTGCTGAAGATTCTCTTATCACACACAGGATCGATTACACTACTGCTTTCTCCTATGGGGGGCCAAGGGTTCCTGATTGGCAGAGGTAACCTGCAACTTTCTCCGGAGGTCCTGCGTGCGGTCGGCATAGACAATATACTCGGGGTTGTGACTCCAGCCAAGCTGTTGACTGTCAGGAGACTACGCATTGAGACCGGTGATGCCGAACTCGATGCGGAGTTCGCGGCTAAGCGCTACATGAAGGTCCTACAGGGTTACAGGACCACCAGAGTCCTGCCGGTGTCAGTCGACTAGATTTCCAATCCACATGCCGCCTTCATCAGACCGAGGAAAGGCGGACTGGGTCTGCCCGGGCGTGATTTGAACTCGGGATGGTACTGGGTCCCAACGAAATAGGGGTGGTCGTCGAGCTCCATTATCTCGCAGCGCTGTCCAGTCTCATCCTTGCCCACATATCTCAGGCCGGCATTTTCAATCTGCTCGATTAGTTCAGGATTGACCTCGTAGCGATGGCGGTGACGCTCATCTACGTGATCGGCGCCACCATACAACCGACGTATCTTACAATCATCGACGAGGAACGGAGTGGGTTTTGTCCCCAGACGCATGGTGCCTCCCATATGGGTCTTGGAAATCTCCGGCATGAAAACTACAGCCTGGTGTGGAGTATCTTCGTCAAACTCTGTCGAGTTCGCTCCTTCCATCCCGAGGACGTTGCGGCAGAACTCGATGGTAGCTACCTGTAGACCTAGGCAGACTCCGAGGTATGGCACCAAACTCTTCCTCGCGAACTCGGCGGCCTTGATCTTGCCTTCTATCCCTCTGCCTCCGAACCCTCCGGGGACAAGAATGCCGTTTGCACCTCTGAGGAGTTCCCATGCTCCCGCGTGGGCCTTAGGATCGGAGGCAGCAGTCGCATCATCTAGGTCAGCTGATTCTATCCAGTCGATGACGAGTTTTCGATTGACTGCATAGGAAGAGTGCTGCAGGGCCTTGATAACGCTCAGGTAAGAGTCCGACAGACCGGTGTACTTCCCTACCATAGCGATGCGAACCTCCTCCTCGACGTTGTCAACGCGGTCTGCCATCGCCTTCCACTCAACGAGCAGAGGACGTTCTTCGGCTAGATCAAAGCCAAAACGCTCGGCTAATACTTCACTGACACCCTGTTCCTCAAACATGAGAGGAACTCGGTAAATGTTCGAGGAGTCGTGAGCAGACACCACTGCCTCCTTGGAGACATGGCAGAACGCAGCGAGTTTTGAACGCGTATCATCGTGCAGTGGGTTTGCCGATCTGCAAACGAGCATATCGGGGATGATTCCCAGCCCGCGCAATTCCTTCACGGTGTGCTGAGTCGGTTTGGTTTTCTGTTCGCCGACCGGCCCCATCACAGGGACCAGACTGACATGGACGAAGCAGATGTTATCTCTGCCAACTCTGAACTGGAACTGCCTGAGAGCCTCGATGAAAGGAGCACTTTCGATGTCACCAACGGTCCCCCCTAACTCTATCACACAGGCGTCGGGAGTACCGTTGTTACCATCACTAGACTGGTGCGCGACCCTCTCAATCCACTCCTGAATCTCATCGGTGATGTGAGGGATAACCTGTACGGTCTTGCCAAGATAGTCTCCCCTCCGTTCACGCTCGACTACCGTGGCGTACACCTTACCTGTGGTGATGTTGTTGTCCCTTGTCAGAGCTATGTCTAGAAATCTCTCGTAGTTACCTAGGTCTAAGTCGACTTCTCCTCCGTCATCGAGTACGAATACCTCCCCGTGTTCGAATGGACTCATGGTCCCTGCATCGACATTGAGGTAGGGATCTATCTTCACCGAAGTGACGCGCAGTCCAGCGGATTTGAGCAGGACGCCTATGCTGCTCGCAGTGACTCCCTTACCGAGTCCTGACAGTACACCTCCCGTGACTACGACATATTTCATACAATCAACGGGGTCTGAAGGCGTTGAGCCTCGCATATCAAGGTTGGCCATGCGACTCGGTGGCCCGAACTACTCCATGTTCAAGTATCGTCTGAATAACCGGAGTGCATGACCGAACCCCCCGGAGACAGAATTCTGGTAACTGGTGCTCTGGGGCAAATCGGAACTGACCTGGTCGGGGCCTTGAGAGACCGGCACGGGAATGACTCGGTGATAGCCTCGGATGTTCGCGAGGTGCCTGGGCATCCATTGCTTGAGGGCGGCCCGTTCCGACTACTCAGCGTACTAGATGGGGATGGCATGGACTCGGTGGTAAGAGAGGAGAAAGTCGGAGAGATATATCACCTCGCTGCGATTCTTTCGGCCATCGGAGAGAAGAAACCTGAACTGTGCCATAGGGTCAACGTCGGCGGCACCATCACCGTGTTGGAGACCGCCAAGGAACACGGTCTGAGGGTATTCTCACCGTCTTCGATAGCGGTCTTCGGCCCCGATGCCCCGAGAACCGCTCCGCAAGTGACGCCACTCAACCCTACCACCACCTACGGCATGACCAAAGTCACTGGAGAGGTGATGGCACTGAACTACTGGAAGCAGTACGGCGTGGACGTCCGAGGGATTCGGTACCCAGGTTTGATTTCTTGGAAATCACCACCTGGAGGGGGGACTACCGATTATGCAGTAGAGATTTTTCATGCCGCACTCAATGAGAGGCATTACGACTGCTTCGTTGGCCCCGATACGAGACTTCCCATGATGTACATCGACGATGCCATCAGAGGTACGATGGAACTGATGGAAGCCCCCATTGACTCTATTGGATCGTCTAGAGGTGGATACAACCTCTCTGGGATGTCTTTCACCGCTGAGGATCTGGCTAATGCGATATCGGAGAGGGTGGATGGCTTCACCTGTGAGTTCAAACCCGACGAGCGCCAACAGTACGCCGACTCCTGGCCCGATGATGTTGACGATTCGATAGCTCGTGAGGATTGGGGCTGGAAAGCTGAATACGACTTAGGTCGGATGGTTAACGAGATGTTGGACAGGCTGAATGATCAGTCCTGATCCTCCATCTCACTCTGCCAGTCAGGAGTCTGAGCGTCTTGCTTGGCCCATAGCACATCATCAATCCTCAGCACGCTGTTGGCAGCCTCGGTGGCTCCCGCAAGGGCATGGTGAGCGACGAATAGCGGGTCGAACACTCCGATCTTATCCATTCTCACTTTGTTCCCTGACACCACATCCATCCCTATCCACGCACCTTCCTCGGCGGATTCAGTCTGGGCTGCAGACAACTCAAGAATCTCATCTATTGGGTCGAGCCCGGAGTTCTCGGCGAGAGTTCTAGGCACAATCTCGAGAGC
>Ga0315334_10001283_pt1 | contig 15461 bp, 10 predicted proteins | sample M150034915metaG_FD_205555 | JGI IMG/M metagenome (GOLD analysis project Ga0315334, IMG submission 205555) | Ammonia-oxidizing marine archaeal communities from Monterey Bay, California, United States - M1 500m 34915 | ecosystem: Environmental > Aquatic > Marine > Intertidal zone | place: USA... | reverse complement strand
CCTCAGTGCGCGGACAATCCAACCACCTGAACGAGATGTCCCTCGAGCGGTGGGGCAAGCTTCGCGAAGTCGAACGGCATCAAATGCAGGTAGCGGAAAAGTACTTCCGCGACCGAAATTGGACGGTCGCAGCGGATGAGTACGAAAAGTACATGACCTTGTATGAATCCAGTAACGCAGCATCCCACGCATTGCTGAAATGGGCCATGTGCCAAGTCGAGATGCGGCACCAGAACACCGCTATTGATGACGGATTTCGATCTGTCGTAGATTACTGGCCCGATTCGGAAGACGCCATTGCCGCATCGTTTTACGTAGGCAAGACGCTTCAGGACATCGGTCAAACCAAAAAAGCAAAAGTCGCCCTCACGGAAGTCGCAGACCAACACGCCAAACATCTGGCGGGTGTTCACGCCATGGTCAGCTTGGCTCAAATCGCGACCATCGAGAACGACGAACAGGCGATAGTTGAAAACCTTCGCAAGCTTACATTTCAAGCAACACGCGATAAACTCACTCGTCGACCATGTGAAACTGCCTCGATTCAACTGGCCGCCCATCTCTTTGGAAACAGTCAAAGTTCAGACGCAATCGAGGCCTTGGCAACAACTTATCAGCTGGACCGTCTCGCTAATGAAGTGGTCAACCAATCCCGAACTGCGCTGAGGACGTTCACCAGCGAACCAAAAAGCACCGCGAAGTCAGCAGCCCTTGCTGACGAACTCATCGCCTATCTACGGGAACAGGAACCGGAGTCGATTGAGACAGAACAGACAAAAGGATTCGCAAAGAATCTTTGTTATCTCGTCATTGATGTCCAACAGACAGCGAAACGCAACGACCAGGTTCTAGCTGAATTTTCCAATATCGCCAAGCGTTTCGGATCCGACGACGAATTATTGGGACGTATCGCCAACTGGTACCGAGCCAACGGCCAATACGAAAAGGCGAGAGAGACTTACAAAAAGTTCGCGGACAAAATCGTGGGACTGACGCTGATTGCTGACAGCTATCGGCAAGAGAAAAATCTCACACAGGCCATCCAGGCATATACAAAGCTGATCGCTGCCGATGCAGAGAATCAGGCAAAATGGAAAGCGCTAAGTGCGACAACCTACCGGGAATTCAAGAAGTATGCAGAGGCAATCGCCCTGTATCAACAGTTAATGCAGGAAGACACTACAAACGGCGACCGTTGGTTATGGGAAACGGCGACAACACACAAAGAAGCTGGCGATTGGAAAGCTGCCATCGGATTTTTCCGGCAGAGCGAACGCTTTCCGGACAGTTACCGCGAGATGGCATCTTGCCACCGACACCTGAAGCAACACCGCGAAGCGGTTACGCTTTACAACCAGATTGCCGGTGGAGACAAGGCAGCAGCGCCCTGGGCGATGCTGCAGATTGGTTACACCGAAGAAGAAGCAAAACGCAAGGACCAAGCCATTGCGGCCTTCAAAAAGGTTTGCAAGCTGTTCCCCAAAGACCAAAATGCCAGTCGTGCCCATGCACATTTACAAAACCAGTACAAACTCACGGTCACCCTGGGTGGATCCAAGCAGGACTGAGCATTCAGCGAGTGTGACCCGGCTAGCAGAGCAACAATAGCAGATTGGCTTGGGAGGCCAATCGCTATTGTCAGATCTGCATTTCGGTAGACGTGGTTCGCAGAACAACCTACTTCCCAGCCGACTCACCCGTCGCCAAGCTGCGTCAATCGAGCCTGCCAATGCATCGTTTTCCGCAGAGCGTTCCGATAATAAGCTGCTAAAATACCTTGTTCATTCCCAACCCACGCCCAACCCTGCACGTCCCCCCATGCGTCTGCTTTTAAACATCTTTCTTTTGTTCGCTCTTGCGTCTTGTGCCTGGGCGGACTCGCCGGAAATTCAATTCGACCGGGACATCCGACCGATTCTCGCGGACAAATGTTTTTTCTGTCACGGACCTGCCAAAGAACACCAAGAGGGCGACCTCCGGCTGGATCTTGAAACGGAAGCCAGGTCAGTCATCAAGTCGGGTGATCCAGATGCCAGCAAGTTGATTGCGCGAATTATTTTAACTGATGATGACCAGATGCCGCCGCCAGAATCCAATAAACAACTTTCAGTCGCTGAGATTGAGCTTTTGAAGCGTTGGATAAGCGAGGGTGCACAGTGGTCCCAGCACTGGTCTTTCACCGCTCCGGAGAAACGCAGTACCCAAACGAACCGCGCACGCGACGTCATTGATGAAATGATCGTAGCCCAGATTCCAACAGGTAAATTCTCTGAGCAAGCGAGTCGCGAGAAACTGATCCGCCGCGTCAGCTTTGACTTGACCGGTATGCCACCGACCCTTGCCGACATCGATCGTTTTCTAGCGGATGATTCTCCGCACGCCTATGAGAAACTCGTCGACCGACTTCTGGCATCGCCCCATTACGGCCAGCGAATGGGGCTCGCATGGCTAGACGCCGCGCGGTATGGCGACACCAGTGTCTATCATGCCGACGGTCCCAGAGACATGTGGGGATGGCGTGATGCCGTTGTTGATGCTTACAACCAAAACATGCCTTTCGACGTTTTCTCGACGTCACAACTCGCGGGCGATCTGCTTCCTGATGCGACACTGCGGCAAAAGGTCCTCGCTGGTTTTAATCGCAATAATGGCACGACCGATGAGGGTGGTGCCTTCGCCGAAGAGTATCGCGTCGAGTACGCCGTTGACCGCGTGAAGACCACATCGACCGTCTGGATGGGACTAACGATGGAATGTGCTCAGTGCCATGACCACAAATACGACCCAATTTCGCAGGAAGAGTATTACAAGTTCTTTGCCTTCTTCAACGTCAGCAGCGACGGCGGTATGCAGACCCGTAAAGGAAACGCCGCCCCTACACTGAGCATACCTGACCCAAAAAACGAAGCGCTGCTTCCAGAAACAGAATCCAAATTGGTTTCCACGACTCAGCATCTAAAAGAAATCGAGGATGGCTGTGGCCCGAAGCTGGCAGAATGGATCACGGCAACGACAGCGAACCCCGAATCCTTTGAAAAGTTACCTGCCGGCTGCATTTTGAACCTGCCCTTCAGTGAAGGCTCAGGTAAAACAATCCAGTCATTGCACAATACGGCCGGCGCAGGCTCGACTGAAAAAACACCCGCGACCCCAGCCGGGAACCTCAAGGGCAAGACGCAACTTTGGGTCGATGGTCGAGCCGACTCGGCATTGAAATTCGACGGCAGCAACTGGGTTGATCTTGGCAACATTGCCGACTTCGAAAGGACCGACTCTTTCTCGTACGGCGGCTGGATCAAACCACAAAAGAACTCAGGACAGGGAGCATTGCTGGCGAGGATGGATGACGCCAACAAGCACCGGGGTTTCGACTTGTATGCGGGACACAGTTCGGTGGCAGTCCACCTGATCAACAGCTGGCCCGAAAACGCGATCAAGGTAATCACCAAAAAGAAACTGAAACCGGATGAGTGGCAACACGTATTCGCCGTCTACGACGGATCCGGCAAAGCCGCCGGGATAAAGATCTATGTCAACGGTGAAGAGTGGGAATGGACCATCGAACAGGATCGCTTGACCGATACGATCAAAACCGAGAAGACATTACTGGTAGGCAGCAGACACACAGGGTCGCGTCTCAAAGCCATCGTGGACGACGTCCAGATCTACAATCGCAGACTGGAACAGGCCGAGATTCAACGCATTGCCAAATCAAGCCCTGTCAGCGCGTTGCTTGCCATCGCCGAATCCGAGCGAACGGCCGCCCAGCATGAAACCATCAAACGCCACTACCTGATCACTGAGGATCAACAATATTCACAATACACACAACAACAAGCCAAACTGCAGTCCAAGATCGCCGAGCTCAAACGGCCAATGACAACGGTGATGGTAATGGGCAATCAGCCGACGTTACGAAAAACATTCATCTTGAAACGTGGAGCCTACGATTCTCCTACGGATCAGGAAGTCACCCCTGGTACGCTGGCAGCCTTGCCACCCATGGACAGCGCCGCGCCGAATGATCGATTGGGAATGGCGCAATGGTTGTTCTCTCCAGAGCATCCGCTGACTTCACGCGTGACAGTCAATCGCTATTGGCAGCTTCTGTTTGGCCATGGCCTGGTCGGTACCCCAGAGGACTTTGGCGCGCAGGGCGAGTTTCCGACTCATCCAGACTTACTGGATTGGCTGGCCGTCGATTTCCGCGAGCATGCCTGGGACGTCAAGCGAATGCTAAAGGAAATCGTCCTTTCGAAAACGTATCGCCAAACCTCGGCCAGCAGTTTTGATGCGTATCAGTCAGATCCTGACAACCGTCTATTCGCTCGCGGACCACGATTTCGCCTGCAGGGTGAATTCATTCGTGACACTGCCCTGTCACTGAGCGGCTTACTAAATGACGAAATTGGTGGGGCCGGTGTCAAACCCTATCAGCCAGCCGGATTGTGGGCCGAGGTCGGTCTTGGTGGAAATCCCAAGTTCGTGCAGGACCACGGCGACAAGCTGTACCGCCGAAGTATCTACACCTATTGGAAACGTTCTGCTCCGCCACCAGCGATGCAAATTTTCGATGCACCGACGCGCGAAAAATGCACCATCCGGCGTGCGCGGACCAATACCCCGCTGCAGGCGTTGGTCACACTCAACGACACACAATTCGTCGAGGCTTCGAGACATCTGGCCGAACGGCTGATGCGAGAAGGTGGCGACTCAGTACAGAGCCGTATCCGCTTTGGCTTTCGATTGGGGACATCGCGGTTTCCCACCGACCAAGAAGCCAATGTCCTCACTCGCATCTACAACAACGCTTACAAAAAATACAACGGTTCACCCGAGTCCGCCAAGACATTACTTGCGGTCGGTGAGTCAAAACGAGATGAATCATTTCCATCGGATCAGCATGCAGCGTGGACCATCGTGTCCAGCGCCATCCTGAACCTGGACGAAACCCTCACCCGCGAATAACCCCAGCCTAGATTGAAGTCGATGAATCCCATCCAAGAATTCGAAATGCAGATGACCCGCCGGCAGCTCCTGCATCGGGGCCGTGGTTGTCTTGGCGCCGCTGCTTTGGCGACCTTGCTAAATGGATCTCGCACAGCAGACGCAGCGACTCCGATCCGTTCGGCGGCGAATCCCGGATTGTCTGAACTGCCGCATTTTCCCCCTAAGGCCAAACGGGTCATTTACCTGTTCATGGCTGGTGGCCCCAGTCACATCGACATGTTCGACTACAAACCGGCGATGGAAAAGCTACACGGCACCGAACTGCCAGACTCGATTCGCAACGGCCAACGCCTGACAGGCATGTCGAGTGGTCAGAAAACATTTCCATGTGTTTCGCCCATGTTCAAGTTCAAACAGTATGGCGAGCGTGGAACCTGGGTGAACAGCGAGCTGTTGCCGCATACTGCGTCGATCGTTGACGAGATGACGATCGTTCGCACAATGAATACCGAGGCGGTCAACCATGATCCGGCAATGACGTACATCAACACGGGTACCCAACAATTAGGGCGTCCCAGTATGGGTGCGTGGCTCAGCTATGGCCTGGGTAGTCCGAACGAGAATCTACCGGCGTACGTGACGATGATTTCAGTGGGCGCGAAACCAGGACAAGCTCTGTTTTCACGGTTATGGGGATCAGGATTCCTTCCTTCCAAACATCAGGGTGTCCAATTCCGCAGCGGGGAATCCCCGGTGTTGTACTTGAATAACCCTGCTGGAGTGGATCCAGAGACGCGGCGGCAGATGCTTGATGGAATTGCCGAACTGAACGCCACCCGTTTTAACGATGTCGGAGATCCAGAAATTCAAACTCGCATCGCGCAATATGAAATGGCTTATCGGATGCAAACCTCAGTTCCTGACCTGATGGACCTCTCCTCAGAAACGGACTCGACCTTTGAACTCTATGGGGAAGAGTCAAAAAAGCCTGGGACCTTTGCAGCCAACTGCATCGTTGCTCGCCGACTCGCTGAACGAGGTGTTCCCTTTGTTCAACTGTTCCATCGTGGTTGGGACCAGCATGGCAATTTGCCAAATGAACTGGGTAAGAACTGCAAGAGCGTCGATCAGCCAGCCGTGGCACTGGTCAAAGATCTGAAACAGCGTGGCATGCTTGAGGACACCGTCGTCATTTTCGGTGGCGAATTTGGCCGCACAATTTACAGCCAAGGCAAATTGACCGAAAAAAGCCACGGCCGCGACCATCACGGTCGCTGTTTCAGTACTTGGGTTGCCGGTGGCGGATTCAAGCAGGGCTTTGACTATGGCAAGACAGACGATTATTCCTACAACATTACCGAAGACCCGGTGCACATCAACGACTTCAATGCCACGATCCTGCACTCTCTGGGCATTGATCACCAACGATTCACCGTCAAACATCAAGGCCTCGACGCAAAGTTGACGGGCGTAGAAACGCCACGCGTGGTCACGGAAATCCTGGCATGAGCGATGCCAAGATAGGAATCGTCACCGTTTCAGATCGGGCCAGTCGGGGTGAGTACGAAGATCGTGGTGGTCCAGCGATCCGCGACTACCTTACGGACGTTCTGACCAACCCCTGGTGTGCTGTCACCAAGGTCATCTCGGACGAACAGCCATTGATTGAACAAACGCTCAAACAATTGTGTGACGAAGAAGGTTGCTGCCTTGTCGTGACCACAGGCGGTACTGGCCCTGCAGCCCGTGATGTGACCCCCGAAGCAACCGAAGCCGTTTCTGAAAAGCTGATGCATGGGTTCGGCGAACTCATGCGCAAGGTATCTTTGGATAAAGTTCCGACAGCAATTTTATCTCGCCAGACGGCTGGAATCCGAAAGCAATCTTTGATCGTCAATCTACCCGGTAAACCTTCCGCCATTGCCGAGTGCCTCGACGCCGTGTTCCCCGCCATACCCTACTGCATCGATCTGATCGGAGGACCGCGTCTGACTACTGATGAAGCCCGACTGGTCGCGTTTCGCCCCAAGGCTAAATGACCCCACCGTTCACTGGCCGTACACGTCAGTGTGGCTTGTCGCCCTGCGATCAGGACACATCGGCGATCAGTTCCCTACCATTGATGCGTATTGTCAGTTCTGAGCCGATTCGGTCTGTGTTAATGCAAGCCAGTTACTCGGACCAAGTCGAGTCAATTCGCTGACGATCTGATCCAAGTGAGACCGGTCCGTCAAAGGATTCATGATCGTGCAACGCAAATAAATCTGCCCGTCCAGACACGTTTGCGTCAGATAGGCGAATCCCGACTCAAGCATCTCGCGACGCAACCTCAATTGCAATTGGCTCAATTGCTGATCGCTCGCAGATTCGCTGCCTTGCGGTAGATAACGGAATACCACAATGTTGGCTGTCGGCTGCAAAAACAATGCGAACTCATCTGATTCAGTAATTAACCCCGCCAGGTACTTTGCCATCGCAAACACCTGATCAACCAACTCTTCAAACAGCTGAGTGCCGAAAATAGCAAATGTCCCCCACAGCCCCAAGGCGGCTGACCGTTTGGTGCATTCAAACGTCACCATGCCGTTGTCGTACTCGGACATGTCGGGTGCCGAGGGATCAAACAGATACGGCGCCGATTGTTCGAATGCCCGAAAACGGTGTTTTCGGTTTTTGTAAAACACCAGAGCGCACACCGCGGGTACAAACATCATTTTATGAGCATCAAGCACCACACTATCAGCACGGTGCAATCCTTTGACCAGATGGCGGTGGGTGCGGCTAAAACAAGCCGCTCCGCCGTGAGCCGCGTCAACATGTAACCAAACGCCATATTCAGAACACAGATCGGCGATGGGATCGAGGGGATCGAACGCCCCAACCGCTGTTGTGCAGGCGACCGCGACCACAGCAATCACCGGCACCTGCTCGACCTGCATCCGTGCCAGCACTTGCCCAAGTGCTGCAACATCCATTCTGCGGCAGTCGTCCAACGGAACGCGGATTACCTGAGACGTACCAATGCCCATCACACCCGCTGCCCGATCGATGCAATAGTGCGCGTCGTCCTGCACAATGAACACGGGCGAACGATCCGTAGAGGTACTCGATTGACCAGTGTCCCCATCAGATGTCTGCCCCCTTGGACCTGTGCCACCGCCGGATTCCCATATCCGCGGACAAACCTCATTCCTCGCCGCCAGCATCGCCGTAAGATTACCCAAACTGCCGCCGGAAGTGACAAGACCTCCAAATTCACCGTCGGCGTAGCCAATCTGCTGCCCGACCTGATCGATCACCGCTCTTTCGGCCGCGATACCCCACGGCCCCATCTCATAGACCCCCTGCACCTGATTGGTCATGGTCGTGATTGCGTCAAACAAACCCACCAGAGGAAGCGGGGCGGGTACCTGATGACCAACGCAGCGTGGATGGTTCAGATTCTGGCCTCGTTCGAGACTGACCCGTATCAGATCGTGGAAACAGGTTGCCACGTCATTCCTGTTGAGAATCGGATCCAAGCCGAGCAATTCTGCGGCCTTGGCTATATTTTCTTCCGGATCTCGCCAATTCTGCACGGAGGTCTCACCCGCTTGCACCCTCTGCAAGTGATCCGCAAGAACGTCGACCAGAATCATGCCACATTCTCGAGTCAGCTTGGGATCATACGCGACATCTATCAGCGATTCAGAACGAGCTGAGTCCAAATTCATCTTCCTGATTTTCTCCACACCTGACGAAACCGACGACGCCCGCACCAGCAAACAGCGAATCTTGACCCCACAGCCAAACATCCGAACGACAAAACCTCAATGATCACCTCAGAGACAGACTTTGCCTACCACGGCTCCACAACGATCACCAAGACGGGAGCATTGTTGCCACTGGAAACCAAAACGCCAAGCATAGTTTACCGAACGGGAGCCCTACCAACGGGGCTCCCATACGAGACAATCAGGTAACTGCAAACAGCCTGTTCGCCGCATCGTTAACGAGAACGAACCAAGCTCTCAGTCGGTATTTTTTCACGCTGGACAACAGGTTGGATTGTTGCCAAAAATCGATCCGCATCAACTGGATAGCCTGCCGTGGGTGTCAAATCTCCTTGGTATCTTGTCGCGAAGTATTGATTCAATCCCTGCATGAATCGTTCCCGCAAATACTTGGCCTGCATCGAGGCTAAAGCGACAGGCGTGAATGTGTCACCTTTCACTGTAAACCGCACAGACATCTGGTGGTCACCCGCCAGCAACCGATACGCACTTTCTTGCTTGGATTCCGACACGACCTGGGTAAGCTGATCAGGAAATACATGTTGAAGGACGCCCGCGTAGTACCTGCGTCCTCCGTGACGATCGCAGTACACGTCGACCGTATCTGATGTCCCCCGATACCGCTGCGACAACGATTTAACCAGATTCAAGGTCGTTTCGGACAGCAGATCAGCCTTGTTGGCCCCATCTGAGCACGACTCGTTGAACGTCTTGGCTGTGATGACGCGTGAAGCAAAACCAACCAATCGCAAACCCGTTGACTGCCAATGCTCTAAACAATCCTGTGTAACCTGCGGTTCGAGCCAGGGCTGATCCAAGTCCTGTAACGCTAACCAGGGCGTGGTGGCGATGGCATCCAGATCCGACCCAACCAACCACGGCAATAATGACACCAGTGAATCCTCGGAACGCTGGCACCAGTGCAATGAGGCGCTCATGACCGCGTGCAGGATCGCCAATCCACTGGACGGTTTAAAAACCGCTTTTGAATCATCGACCACGACCGAAACCTCGCCGCACGCCTGAGACACACGCAGCGGCAGGTACATTTCTTCAAGGGAATCTCGATTTGGGTGACCTTGCAGTTCCCATGCTGTACCCGTGATGATAAGCGGCCCCAGTTTGGGCCCATAACCCGCTTCATCCGTTGCGATCAACAGCATATTGAAGTACCGGAGGAGGGAATTGAACCAAATTGGGTTCGAAAGCAGAAATGCCCGCGTTTTAAGCCAGCGTCACGCAAGATACTGCTAGCCTTGCATGCGAAGCAACCATGCACAACACCACGACCGTTCCTGTGCCAGCGCAACGCTGCGTCAGCACAGCAAACAGTCGCCGAACAAAAGAGTCAGCACAGCAAGCAGCAAACGCAACCAACACGTCCCATCAGGGGCAAATCCAAGAATCGCATTATCCCCTCAAGAGTACAGCCTGACTCATGCCCGTAATCGGAATCGGCACAACCTACCCCCTGGGATCCAGCATCACGCCAACCGGCGTCAATTTCAGCGTGCATTCAAAAAATTGCACCGGAATGGAACTACTGCTGTTCGCGGATGTCAACGACGCCAGTCCCACCGCTACGATCAAACTGGATGCCAACCAACATCAGACCTTTCATTACTGGCATGTTCATGTCGAGGGCCTCAAACCGGGTCAAGTGTACGCGTATCGTGCCCAAGGTCCGTTTCTGCCAAAGCATGGCATGCGTTTCGATGGCGAAAAAATCCTGCTGGATCCTTACGGCCGCGCGGTTGCGATTCCCGAACACTTTGATCGGGAAGCGGCAGCCCGCCCTGGCGACAACACCCCCCATGCAATGAAAAGCGTCGTCGCCGATGTTTCGCAGTATGACTGGGAGGGTGATACCCAGCTTTGTCGGCCCTTCAATAAAACAATCATCTACGAGATGCATCTCAAGGGATTTACCCAACACCCGAGTTCCGGAGTCCCCGAGAAAAAACGCGGAACCTATGCGGGACTGATTGAGAAAATTCCGTATCTGCAGGACTTGGGCATTACGGCCGTTGAGTTCCTGCCAGTCTTTCAATTTGACCCTCAAGAGGCGCCCCCAGGCCTCAGCAACTACTGGGGATATAACCCTGTTTCACTCTTTGCTCCCCATGCTGATTATGCATTGGCGAACGATCCATTGGCGGTTCTGGATGAGTTCCGAGACATGGTGAAGACACTCCATCGTGCCGGGATCGAGGTGATTCTGGACGTGGTTTACAACCACACAGCAGAAGGAAATGAAATAGGACCAACGTTCTGTTTTAAAGGACTTGAGAATTCAGCCTATTACATTTTCCAGGAGCAATCGGAATCTCAGCAGGAACGTACCAACTATGCGAATTTCAGCGGATGCGGAAACACCCTGAATGGCAATCACGCAATTGTCCGCCGACTGATTCTGTCCAGCCTTCGGTACTGGGTCGAAGAAATGCATGTCGACGGATTTCGATTCGACTTGGCCTCTGTTCTGTCCCGCGACATTCACGGAACACCACAGGCAAACCCTCCCATCCTTTGGGACATTGAAACAGACCCCGTGCTCAGTGGCACCAAATTGATTGCCGAGGCGTGGGATGCTGCCGGCCTCTATCAAGTGGGCAACTTTTTTGGTGATCATTGGAAAGAATGGAATGGACGTTTCCGGGATGACGTGCGTTCATTCGTCAAGGGCGACGACAAGGAAGTTGGCACGTTTGCCAAGCGTTTTCTTGCCAGCCCGGACATTTATGGGCACCGGAATCGCGAGCCTGAACAGAGCATCAACTTTATAACATCTCACGATGGATTCACGATGAATGACCTCGTGACGTACAACAACAAACACAACGAGACCAACAACGAAGGTAACCGTGATGGGCACAACGAAAACTTGAGCTGGAACTGTGGAATTGAGGGTCCCACCGACGATCCTGCCATCGAACACATACGTTTAAAACAGATCAAGAATTTCTTCACGATCAACATACTTTCACTCGGCGTACCGATGCTGTTGATGGGCGATGAGGTGCGGCGTACCCAAGGCGGAAACAACAACGCCTATTGCCAGGACAACGATACAAATTGGCTGGATTGGTCGCTCATGCAAAAGAATGCCGACCTGCATCGATTTGTTCGTCGCCTGATTACGTATCGCCAAGGCTTACCCGAGCGTGCAGATCCACGCCTGCCTCTGAACGAAGTGATCGAGCGAGCCAGAGTCAGATGGCATGGCACCAAACTCGATCAACCAGATTGGGGCGATCAGTCGAGGAGCGTCGCCTTCACCATCGAAACGGTCAGTCGTTGGTACCATTTGGTCTTCAACGCGTTCTGGGATGAAATCGTGTTCGCACTGCCAACCGTTCCGCCCGCATTTGAACCCTGGCAACGAATCGTGGATACGCACCTGCCATCGCCTGAAGACATCACGGATGGAACACCCTTGAATGATGTCGCCGAGTACCCAGTCCAATCGCGTTCCACTGTGATTCTAGCCTCCACTCGCATCAAAACTCAGCGTTAAGCTCAGCGTTAAGCTCAGCGTGAAACGGGCGTGAAAAACAGCCCTCTGAAACAATCAACCGAAGTGACATCAAACAGCTTTAGAGCAGGGATTATCGTCAATTCAGTGGCTGCCACGCTGCTCGTCTGTTCCGCTGGCAAAGGCCTATAGCATGGCCGGCAGAATTAGCAGATCACCGATGAATGCAGTCAGCAAAATGATACAGCTCAGCAGCTCGAACATCTGAATGCCAGTCATCGGGCTGACCAACATTTCGACAAATCCGCTCACCAGAATGGCCGTCGTGATAGCGAGCGCTGGACCGACCTGACAAATCGTTTGGCGAACCGCCTCGCCACCCGCAACAGCGTCGTTCTCATGCAGCGTCTCGCTGCAACCCGATGCTCTCAATTGCTGGTACCGAGTCATCACATGAATGGTGCCATCAACCGCGAGCCCCAGGCACAGTGAAAAGGTCAGTGCAGTTGAAATCTGCAGCGGATAGTCCAGCAAAACCAAACCCGCAGCTGTCACAAGCAGCGGTAATGCGTTCGGGACAACACTGATCAATCCCAAACGTATTGAACGAAAAGCCAGCGTCAGCTCGAGAAAGATAATCACGCTGGCAACTGCAAGACTCATCACCAGGTCAACCATGAACGCACGCATGTTCCGAGCAGCGGCCACGACGGTACCCGTCACATGAAGGGAATTACCGGGATGCTGTTGCTCGATATTCCCGAGCAATTCTTCAAGAACTTTCAACCGGAACGGAGACTAATCAACGACCAGGTCATCCGCATCGCCATAGATCCATGAGACCGTGGTTGGTGGCGACAGGCTCATGCTGCCGACACCCTGATTCGCGTGAACGCCGTCCACTCGGAAAACCCATCCCTCCGTCCCGCTAGCCGACTGATCGCCGATTCCATCGACAAAAGCGGTGACACCAGATCCGCGAATCGACACAGGGATCTGCGTGACCGATCGCATTACATCTTCGAGGGAAGTTCCCACGGATACATCTGCAATCTCGATCGTGAGCGGTTCGACAGAACCCTGAATTTCAAGCGTCACGGTGCCGGTTTCAACGGCGGCGTCTTTCTTAACCGGAGCCTCAGGCGAGCTGCTTTCCGGCTCAGAGATACATCCAGCAGAAACCACCAGCGAACACAGAAGTACCAGCCAAAGTTTATTCATCACTCATTCCAATCGGAAAGCCGCAGCGGCGCATTAAAAACGACCGGTTCGAGGGCCGGTCGTGCTCTGATTCTGTCCGCGGACACGTCTAGCGGCGGGCCTTTTTGACCTTTGCACTACCCTGACGGACCTTAAATCTCGGATTGCTTTTACAAATCACATAGATGCGACCGCGTCGTTTTACGACTTGGCAATCGGGATGGCGGTACTTTAACGCACCAATACTGCTAACAACTTTCATCGGATCGATCTCTTCGGACGTATCGTATAGGTTGGTTTTCTGCAAAGATTCGAAGGCGAGAGTATACCTTCTTGCACAAATCCTTCAACGGCAAACGACACGCATTTCCTCGACCAAGAAAGCAAAAAAATGGGGCAAATTGCCTATTTCGATTGTATCAGCGGAATCAGCGGCGATATGACACTGGGCGCCTTGGTTGATTTAGGGGCTGATGTCTCAGCGATCGAATCAGCCGTCAAGTCGATGGGGTTACCTGACCTGACAATCCGTGCAGAAACGGTCAAAAAGCGGGGATTCAGGGCAATTTGCGTTCATATCGAGCATCCTCCTGAACACGCACATCGGCACCTGCACCACATCACCGAGATGATCGACCGAGCCTCAGAAGTGGAACCAGAGGCGAAAGAGATCGCACACCGAATCTTTCGAAAAGTCGCCGAAGCTGAGTCCAAAGTTCATGGCTCGACGCTCGAGAAAGTACATTTTCACGAAGTTGGTGCGATCGATTCGATCGCCGACATCGTTGGAACTGCCGTCGGCATGCACACGCTGGGGATTGAAACGGTCTTGGCATCACCGGTCCCCACCGGCACTGGTGAGATCACCATCGCCCACGGCCGCGTCTCTGTCCCTGCCCCCGCGACCGCGGAACTTCTGAAGGGCATCCCTATTGTGGCGTCGGATATTCGCGCGGAACTGACAACCCCAACCGGAGCCGCGATCCTCAAGGCGTGCTCAACTGGTTTTGGGCCTCTCCCGTCGATGACCATCCAATCAGTAGGCTACGGGGCTGGAACCATGGATCTGGAAGCTCAAGCCAACGTTTTGAGAGTGATTCTGGGTGAAAGCACAGAAGAATCCTCGACTCTGGGCGAGCAAATCGAGTCAGATCAGGTCGTCATGCTGGAATCGAATATTGATGATTCAACACCAGAACAACTTGCTGATTGCGCATCCCGCCTACTGACCGCCGGTGCACTGGATGTCTATCAGACGCCCTGCACCATGAAGAAAGGAAGGTCCGGAGTCATCTTGACCGCAATGGCCTCAAGCACACACATGCAATTGCTCGAGAACATCATCTTTGAACACTCAACAGCCATTGGGATCCGGCGTCACACAGTGGATCGCCATAAGCTGATTCGCGAAAACATCGTGGTCGACACCAAATATGGGCCAGTTCGAGGCAAAGTGATTCAACTGCCCAACGGTGAGACACGGCTTACGATCGAAGACGACGACGCTAGGTCCATCGCGACGTCAAACCAAGCCAGCACCGACCATATCCGCCAAACGGCCATCGCGGCGTTTGCCAGCCAGAATGCGAATTGAGACAGCGAGACAGCAACTTGCCATAGCAGGTGTCGAACACCCTGCTGGATCTGTGGAACGCTGGATGATCTGGTGTTCCACCAGTAGCAATCATCCTCTAACGAAGCGAGATAGCTTCCTGCAGAGGTTGTAACACGCTTGTGACCAGGTACTCGTCAACCAGATCGCGACAAAGCCCTGCCAAACGATCAAACTCAGTAGCGTAGGTCTCGCTGGCACCCAGGCTGTCGTAGCGGCGTACAGTCAAATAGACGCTAATTTGCTCTTCGCCAAATTCACCGCTACGAATCTGGTAAGCACTTGTGCGGGATTCGAAACTGACTCGACACTGCGTGCGGCAATCTTCGTCTAAAGCAAATTGGATCGCTGGTTCGTGGGAAAGGAGCTTTCCGTAGGGGACCGATGTGAAGCGTTCCAGGCCTGGCGGCACTCCGATTGCCTCTGCCAGAATCTCGTTGTGGTTCCCTCG
>Ga0315334_10001281_pt1 | contig 15485 bp, 9 predicted proteins | sample M150034915metaG_FD_205555 | JGI IMG/M metagenome (GOLD analysis project Ga0315334, IMG submission 205555) | Ammonia-oxidizing marine archaeal communities from Monterey Bay, California, United States - M1 500m 34915 | ecosystem: Environmental > Aquatic > Marine > Intertidal zone | place: USA... | reverse complement strand
ACACCGTCCGCTTCACGCCAGATAGTGGCGACAAGATTTATCGCCGCAGCATCTATACATTCTGGAAACGCACCAGTCCACCGCCACAGATGTCGACCTTCGATGCCCCCAGTCGCGAATCCTGCACTGCAAGACGGGAACGAACCAACACACCACTTCAGGCACTGCTGTTGATGAACGAAACCCAGTACGTCGAATCAGCCAACCGCCTCGCGATTCGGGCACTGACAGAACCGGCAAACCTGTCTGACAGTGAAACGCTGTCAGCAAGAATCGCCTGGTTGTACGAGACCGTCACATCGCGACTCCCGTCACAGATCGAGCAGGACGAGATCGTCAGTCTGCTAACGGACCTCACCAGTTACTATGCAGAACAGCCCGCCTTGGCGGGCAAGTTCTCGGACACGTCCGATCCGACTGAAGCTGCCTGGACCATTCTGGCCAGCACGCTGCTGAATCTGGACGAGGTCGTTTCCAAATAGATTTTGATCGACGCACAACCTTACATTTCACGTTGTCATTCCAAGTTGATTCCCATGCATACTGATCCACGACTTGCCGCCCTGAACCGTCGTGCATTCTTTTCACGAACTTCAGCTGGCCTTGGTGCGGCTGCCTTGGCCTCGTTGCAAACAAAAGATGCTTCGGCAATGAACGGGGTTGCATCCACCGGGGGTCTGAGCAAATTGCCGCACCACCAACCCAAAGCACGTCGGGCAATCTACCTGTTCATGTCGGGCGCGCCGAGTCAAATGGACATGTGGGATCCGAAACCTGAAATGGATGACTGGTACGACAAGGACTTGCCGGATTCAATTCGGCAGGGGCAACGCCTGACAACGATGACGAGTGGGCAGTCGAGATTCCCCATTGCACCAAGCATTTACAAGTTTTCGCCACATGGTGCCGCTGGCACCATGGTGAGTGAACTGATTCCCAACATGGCGAAAAAAACAGACGGCATCGCACTGATCCGCTCAATGTATACCGAAGCGATCAACCATGATCCTGCCATCACCTACATTTGCACGGGTGATCAACTTCCCGGTAAAGCCAGCCTTGGTTCATGGCTCAGCTATGGTCTGGGAACCGAAAACGAAAACCTGCCAGCGTTCATGGTCATGACGGCTTCCTGGACTGGTCGCAAACAAGCACAAGCACTTTACAATCGTCTGTGGGGAAGCGGTTTCCTGCCCAGTAAATATCAAGGTGTCTCATTACGCAGCCGGGGTGACAAGGTACTGTACCTCTCCAATCCCGAGGGAGTCGACGCCAAGGTGCGACGTCGAATGCTGGACTCTCTGGCTCGTTTGAATCAACAAACTGCCGAACAGATTGGTGACCCGGAAACCAATGCCCGCATCGCCCAGTACGAAATGGCTTTCCGTATGCAAACCAGTGTTCCAGAACTTGCGGATATCAGTGATGAACCGCAGCACGTGCTGGATCTCTACGGTCCTGAAGTAATCCAACCAGGTTCATTCGCCAACACCTGCTTGATGGCAAGACGCATGGCAGAACGTGGAGTACGCTTCACGCAGATTTTCCACCGCGGCTGGGATCAACATGCAGGCATCCCCAAGGATCTTCCCAACCAATGCCGAGACGTTGATCAGCCGAGCGCAGGCTTGTTAACGGACCTTCGTCAACGTGGAATGCTCGACGATACCCTGGTGGTCTGGGGTGGAGAGTTCGGACGCACGATTTACTGTCAGGGTGCACTCAGCAAGACCAGCTATGGTCGCGATCATCACCCCAAGTGCTTTTCGATCTGGATGGCTGGCGGTGGCGTGCAAGGTGGCGTTGTGCACGGTGAAACTGACGAATTCAGTTACAACATCGTCAAGGACCCGGTGCACGTACGCGACTTGAACGCAACAATCCTGCATTTGATGGGAATAGATCATGAACGCTTCAGTTACCCGTTCAAGGGTCTCGATCAACGACTGACCGGAGTCGAACAGAGTCGAGTCGTGAGTGAGATTCTGGCATGACTGGCGGCATGTCGTCCCAACATCTAATCCTCTTACTGCTTTTGCGACCGCAACCCATGAGTTCAACCATGTTACGAATCTGTTTGACAGGCATTGCGTGTCTCGCGTTCATCTCTGTAACGCCTCATCTGTTTGCCCAAACGAGTGAAACAGTGGAGCAGGAACATCCGAATGTACTGTTTATCTTTCTGGATGATTACGGTTGGCGTGACTGTGGATTCATGGGTTCAGATTTCTACGAGACGCCAAACATTGATGCGTTGGCACAATCCGGGATGATTTTCACTCATGCCTATTCGGCGTCGGCCAACTGTGCACCGGCGCGGGCTTGCCTGTTATCGGGTCAGTACACTCCCCGCCACGAAATCTACAACGTCGGAACATCGCGCCGGGGCAATCCCAAATTCGGCAAATGGATGCACGTCGCCGGAACCGACACGCTGCCCACCGACATTCGAACTTGGGCACACCAGATCCAGGCAGCCGGTTATCGAACAGGAACCATTGGGAAATGGCACCTCAGCAAAGACCCGATTCCCTATGGGTTCGACTTTAACTTTGCAGGAACCCACAGTGGCAGTCCGCCACGCGGTTACTATCCACCCCACCCGAAAGCACCCGGTCTCAAAGGCGCTCCTGCGGATGAATACTTGACCGATCGGTTGACAGACGAGGCCATTGCATTCATCGACCGCAATCAGAAACAACCGTGGTTTCTGTACCTCACGCATTTCGCGGTGCACACGCCCTTGCAGGGCAGGCCCGACCTGGTTGCCAAGTACGACGCCAAGCCCAAAGGTCAACTGCACTCGCACGCGGTGATGGCCGCGATGATTGAGAGTGTCGATACAGGGGTGGGACGCATCATGGACAAATTGGAAGCATCCGGTTTGAAAGAAAACACAGTCATTGTCTTCTCATCTGATAACGGGGGTTATGGGCCTGCCACCTCCATGGCACCACTCAAAGGCTACAAAGGCACGTATTACGAAGGCGGAATCCGGGAACCGATGTTCGTGGTGTGGCCCGGCGTCGTGCCCGCCGGTACTCAATCCGAGGAACCGATCATCAACGTCGATCTCTATCCTACGTTTTGCGAGATCACGCACGCGGACCTACCTGCGAATCAGTCACTCGATGGCAGAAGTCTGGTGCCAATTCTGTTGGATGAAAGTAAATCCGTTGGGGACCGGGCATTGTTCTGGCACTTCCCGGCTTACCTGCAAAGTTACCAGAGAGTGGATGGGCAGAGGGATTTACTTTACCGCAGCAGACCATGCAGCATTATCCGACACGGTCGCTGGAAACTACATGAGTACTTTGAGGACGGGGGACTGGAACTTTACGACCTGAAAGAAGACATCAGTGAATCAAATGACCTGTCCCAACAAATGCCGGATAAAACGAGGGAATTGCACCTCGAGTTGCAGCAGTGGCGGAAACAGATCAGCGCACCGGTCCCGACCAAATCAAACCCAAAGTACGACCCCAAAGCGGAGGCGGAAGCCCTGCAAAAACTCAGCAGCAGGCAGCACTGACGACAGCAAGACGTTTCCACTGTGACTTCAGACTCATTACTGCAGAATTGTTACTTTAGCACTGTATCTCGTAAGGTCGCTCAGTTCTCAATGACGTCTGCGACGGCCGAGCAGAGTTGCCCCATGCGGTCTTCGTTCATGCCGGCCACGTTGATCCGGCCACTTCCCACGATATAGATACTGTGCTGGTTCTTTAGCTGGTCTACCTGCATCTGATTTAAACCGCTGTAGGAAAACATGCCATTCTGTGGCAGCAGGAACGAGAAATCATGACCGGATCCACTGGTCTTCATCGTTTCAACAAACTGTGCTCGCAACTGATGGATGCGAGTCCGCATCTCAGCGAGCTCATCATGCCACATCTCGGTGAGAGTCTCATCGCCGAGAATGGTTGAGACGATCGCAGCACCATGGCGGGGTGGATTGCTGTAGTTGCAGCGGACGACTTTTTTCAACTGGCTCATAGCCGCTGTTGCAGCAGACGCATCCGCCGCGACAAGCGTCAAGCCACCAACCCGTTCGCTGTAGAGGCCAAAGTTTTTTGAGAACGAATTACAAATAATCGCTTCTGCGTTCGCTTTCAGAATCGCATGAATACTGGAAGCATCCTCCTGTAGCCCTTTGCCAAATCCCTGATACGCAAAATCAATCACAGGCAACAGTCGCTTCGCCGCCAGTATTTGGGCAATATCAGCCCATTGTTCGGGCGTAGGATCGACTCCCGTGGGATTGTGACAGCAGGCGTGCAACAGGACAGCATCACCCGGTTTGGCGTTATTCTGTAGATCATCAGCCATGCCCTCAAAATCGAAAGAGGTTCGGTCAGCCGCCAGATAGCGGTAGGATTCCATGGGCACCCCCTCAGAAGCAAACACCGGAAGATGGTTCGCCCACGTTGGATTGGGAGTCCACAATCGAATGGATGAGAGTTGTCCAGCGATGAATCCCGCAGCAATGCGAAGTCCACCCGTACCCCCCGGAGTTTGCAAGGTGGCAATCCGCGAAGGGTCGATATTACCGCCGAAAATCAGCTCACCGACCTGACCGCAGTACTCCGGGACACCGCTGATGGGCAAATAACCCTTGGTAACCTCTCCCTCGACAAGCCGACGCTCAGCCTCTTTAACGCACCTCAAAATCGGCGTCTGACCGGTGGCATCCTTGTACACACCCACGCTGAGGTTCATTTTATTGGGGTTCGTATCGGCTAAAAACGTCTCCGTGAGGCCCAGAATTGAGTCCGGCGGAGCCGTAGCGAGCATATTGAAACGGTAGGGTGTCTTTGAACTGGCAGATGCGGTCATAACAATCAGCAGTGAAGGATGGCAGGAACGCCGCACGGGTGCGGCAACGATTTGCAAATCGTAATCAACAAACGCGTGATCGACCATTGACCTTAAAAACAATGCTGACCTTTGCAAAGAACGTCAACAACCAAGAGCCTGATCAAGGATGAATGAGCCAGACTGGATTGTCGTTGGAGCGGGTTCAGCGGGCTGCATGGTCGCTTGCCAGCTGGCCCGAGCAACCGGCACGGTACGGACCGGGGTAACTATCATCGAACCTGCTGGCGAACCGGCTCCCCAGATCAACCGTGAACGTCCCGCCAGATGGCTGCATTTGCTCGGTTCCAGCGAAGACTGGAACTTGACGACCGAAAGATCTCATCGACTGGCGAATCGCTCGCTGCGGTGGCCACGCGGACGGGGCCTGGGTGGCAGCAGTCGCATCAACGCCATGATCTGGTTTCCACCCACACAAATGGACTTGGAAATGCTGGTTGCTGCCAGCGGTGGACAGTGGACTTTGGCGGAACTTCAGGAGAATTTTCGTGAAGTCACCGAACTGACCCGTCCGGAACACCCCGCTTGGCTCAGTGAGTCGTCCCACCGCTTTCTCAAAGCAACGGCCCAGTGGAGTGACGCCTCGCCAATGGCTTATGCGCGACTGAATCGCGATGGTCGCCGCTGGAATCCTGCGGACCTCCTCACCGCGGGACGCCAGAACGGTTCCATTCAAATACGGCGGGCAATGGTCGATCGAATGATTTGGAAAGACGACCGGATCATCGGCGTGGAAACACTGGACAAACATGGCATGAACTCAATCCACGCCAGAAAAGGGGTCATTCTTTGCGCAGGTTCCATTGCGACACCTGCCATTCTGATGCGTAGCGGGATTGGCCCTCGGAACCAACTCAACAAACTCGGGATCAACTTGCGCCACGACACCGACCTTGTTGGTAACAATCTTCGAGATCACCTGATCATGCCCGTCATCTTTCAAGTCAAGTCCGGACGCTTTCCAACCCGCTCTTCCACCCGCAATATTGCACAATGGCAAACCATGGGTTCAGGTCCGCTCGCATCCAACCTCGCCGAATGCGGTGGATTATTCCAAAACAACACGATCCAGATTCATGTCACACCCACGCATTACCTGACTCATCCAAGACAAGCAGAACATGCATTCATGACAATCGGAGTCAGTTCGACCCAACCACAATCGACGGGTCAGATTCAACTCACGGCCAGCGATGCTCGCGCACCGTTAAGAATTGATGCCCGCTATCTCGAAGAACCCGATGACCTGAACACAACCATCAAAGGGGTCGAACTGGCAAGGCGGCTGGTCAAGGACACGAGTCTATCGCAGTGGATCGTATCCGAGTCGATCCCTGGCAAGCGCCGTGGCACGGCGAGGGACATGGAAAAGGCGATCGCCCGCTACTCTCAAACCTTGTATCACCCCGCGTGTACATGTCCTCTGGGCTCAGAGTCGGATTCGATCATCACACCAAATTTCTCCATCCAGGGGGCCGAGCAAGGGTGGGTTGCTGATGCTTCCATCTTGCCACGCCTGACCCATGGAAACCCCAATGCAACAGTCATGCTTTTAGCTTATTCCGCTGCCAAAAGAATCATCAACGCCTCACTGTGACTGCAACTACAACGTCACTTTCGTTGACGCAGTCGGTCATTTTTCTTGACAGAGATTCTCAAAAACTCCTAGAATCAAGGTTGGGCTTGCCGTGTTCTCGTCTTATCCAACCGGTGATAGTGATGCGTAGTTTGCTAATTCTCGGTCCGTTTCTACTTCAGGCATGCGTTTCAACTGGGCTTTCCGGAGCCGATCCGGCAAAGCAGCCAAAGTTAGTGTGGCAAACGGCGTTCACGCCCGTCTCTCACGAGCAAACATCCGAGACTCTCGTTCTGTTGCTGATTACGAATGATGATGCTTTCATTGACAGGGCAGCACCCGCCGGTGTACAGCCTGAAAATGAACCCGAGAAAGTGGCTCATCACGGTTGGTGCGCGAGGGACCTTGAGCACACATGCAAGCTGATTCTTAAGTCCCGACCGGATATTGAGCACCGACTGCGTCTTCAGTCGATCTTTGCTGGTACTCCGTCTGAATTGTCGGGTGGTGCAGCGATCAATTCACCTGCCCGCGTTGTCCTCGTCATTTGTGACAGCAATTACAAACTGCTTGCTTTATCGACAGGCATCCCCGAAAAGGATGAACTGCTAACCCTACTCGAAGATGCTCAGGAAGTGAAAACGCTTCTCGATTTGAACGATTCAGATCCACACCAAATAACCGATGCAATTGTTCAACGCAGCAAGCAAAGGATTGGCCGCCTGTGGAATCTTAAACTCCAGGAGTTTGCGCAAACCGCAGCGAATGCGAGAGCCTTGATTCTTGAAGGTGCAGCAACACCGATGTCGACATTGATCCGGCTTCAGACACTGTTTCTAGCACTGCAACCGACCTACATCCACGATGTCAAAACACGATTCGGATTATCCACGGACTTGGATGCCCGACGTCTGGTAATTCTTGAGCAACATTCTGAGTCACGCTATCCCTGGTGCCAGGCCGTTCTGCCCTTCATCGTCGGGATGGATGTCCAGAAGGATTGGCAGATCTTCGTTGAACTACTGTGGGAGCAGTACGCGATCCCAACTGGAAGCGATCAAACGGAGTTGCTGGCCTGGTTCGATGAACAGAGTAAGATTGGCCCCTTGGTATTGGCGATCGAATCTCCCAGCCATCTTCAGCGCGTGCCGTGGCCTCCCACAACTGCCCCGAAAAGTCGCCGAGGAACATCATGGAAAACGACGCATGAGATGGCTACTTTATTTCCATTTCGTGTAGTAACTCCGCAGCAACTTACAGAACTCATCCGACAACGTGAGTTCCGACCGATCAACTGTGTTTCACCTTCTATGGTTCGTTACCTACTTGTCTCTCCCGACAATCGCCTCCCCCAGATCATTCGCGAGCAGGATCCTCCGTCGCGGTTTCTGGGTTTGTTAAGAAGAGCCAAGACAACTGGCAAGTCTGCCCAAAAACCTTTTCAAAAAAAGGAAATCTGATGACCAAGTCATTCTTGAGGCAACCGCTGTCGACGATCCTTATCATCACGGTGATCGCGGCACCAATACTGGGAACCTGCAAGCCCGTAACGGCTGTGGGCCCAAACGCGATCGACCAACAGCGCATTCAACAGCGCATTCAACAGGGCAAGGAACTCTTTGAGCGAGAATGGCCAAGTCGAAACCCAAGATTGGGTAGTGATGGCTTGGGACCACTCCACAACGCAAAGTCGTGTGTCGCATGCCATCATCAGGGTGGCGTTGGCGGAGGTGGTGATGCACGGTTCAATGCGAAATCGATCGGCATCGAGAAGATGCGGATCACCGGAGGACACATCAATGACGATGTGGTCGCGAAATCAATCCGTGGCTTTCACCCGGGATTTGTTGACTCAGCGGGAAGGGTGGTCAACACGTATGCCGTTTCACATCACGGCGGCACGCCAATGTTTGCAAGATTTCGCGACTCAATCATGAGAAACGTGACAGCCGAGTTCAGCGAAGCAGGCGGACCAGTCAATGCTGAAGAAGTCCGTCATGCAAACTCGACTCCAATCACCTATGCAGCGCAAAACGGTAAATACAAGATTTCCATTCATGCCAGAATGTTTCAACGCAACACCACTCCACTTTTTGGCAGCGGCTTGATCGATCAGGTCACATGGAAACAACTGAAGGAATTGGCACGGGCACAAGAAAAGCATCCAGAGATCAGCGGACGTCCTGCAACATTACCCGATGGACGCTACGGAAGATTTGGCTGGAGAGGAAACATCGCCACTTTACTTGATTTCTGCGATCAAGCATGTGCAGCTGAAGTCGGTTTAGAGACGTCACGCAAACCCCAACCGATCGACCCAACTCTGCCCGGTTACCGAAATCCAACTAGCGACATTTCGGACAATCAAATCAGATCCATGACGGCATTCATGGCTGCCCTGCCGGCTCCATCTCGCAGACTTCCCCAAGATTTAGAGACACGTCACGCTGCTCTTCGCGGTGAGCAGCTTTTCGCTTTCGTTGGATGTGCTGTTTGTCATGTGCCCAACGTGGCTCCGGCACAAGGTCTGTACAGTGACTTGTTGTTGCATGACATGGGATACGAATCGATCGATTTGAATCCAGCTGATCCGTACATTACCAGGACCACACCGGTCAGTCGAATCAACCGTCGCGTCACCACCGAAACGGAATCGACAGAATTCTATGACGATCCGATGACTACAGTGTACTACGGCAATACTACAGTTATGAGCGGTGCCACGTCAATGAACCGTTCTTCATCGAAGGGCAGTACTGCAGTGGATCTCTCGCCAATAACACGCAGACAAACCAATATCCGGTACACGCCGTACAATTACGAGTTCAGGTACCCTCAGCAACCAAATACGCTCATGAGGTTCGTCCTGACGGGTTCAAAATTAAAAAGATCCACGAACAAGTATCAAACCAACAGAACGAAATCGGGGGAAATCGCCGGCAATCAAAGCTTGGCCTCGGGCAAAGACACTTTCACGGTTGATATCACTGAGCAGAACAACGAGTTCATTGAGACCAGACAAACCGACTATTTGCGAATGCACATCGAGCCAACGAATCACATGCAAGAGTGGCGAACACCGCCGCTGTGGGGCGTCCGCGACTCGGCACCCTACATGCACGATGGTCGAGCGGCCACACTGCTGGAAGCCATTAGCATGCACGACGGCGAAGGTGCTGGAACCCGTGATCGATTCCTGAATCTTTCCCACAGTGATCGTTCTGCGATCATCAAGTTCATGGAAACCCTGACCGCACCAGCCAATTTTTCCCGGACAAAATAGTAGAATTTTTGACAAAACCCGCTTGGCACAATGTCAACAGGCAAGGCAAGCCCGGCAACCGGTGTTTTGGCCGTTGGTTGCCGGTCAAGCGGCTCTGTGCCGCCCCCTTTCCTGCCGACAAAACGCAGTCAATGGGTGGCCGCGAACTCTTGCCAGAAGCACCGTGACCGCTGCGCATATTTCGCAATCAGCGGTATTACCCGAACCTCAGATCGATTATTCCCTTCAATCCAGCAACGAAGTTGCCTAGAGGTGACCTCACAAATTTTACGTTCAAGCACTATATTCCCAGTCTTCATGGCGATACCCCACGCTTTCTCTGCATCAGGGTGCCTAATCATTCTCCATACTTGATGTTCCAGACTGCGGAATATGACCGGACACAAACAAAAAAGCGGCCTCGTCCGCACGCTGATTGATAATTCCTTTTTGCTGATTGCAGGTGCAATTCTCGCGCTGGTCTGGGCGAACCTCGCTCCACCGATTTCCACGCCGACCACGCCAGACCAACAGGTTTCCGATGTCCCCCCGGAAACCAGCTATACCCGCTTTATCAATTTTGACTTGAGCTCACTGTGGAGTGACCATCAAGACGAATCTGATAGCAAAGACGAACAAGCCGCCACAGTGAATAACGCTGCTGCCGATGACGCTGACCAAACTCATGAGAAAGGACACTCGAGTCATCACGGCCTGACCATTCAGTTCATCATCAACGACATTCTGATGGCACTCTTTTTTGCGATTGCCGCCAAAGAGGTTTGGGAATCGCTGCTACCCGGTGGCGCACTGTCGAATCCCCGCAAAGCAGCAACACCACTGTTAGCCACCGTGGGCGGCATTGCAGGCCCCGCCTTGATTTACGTTGCCGGTTGCTACTTCACCGATACTCAGGACATCTTTGGCAGAGGCTGGGCGGTACCCTGCGCGACTGACATTGCTTTCAGCTACTTGATCGCGAGAATGATCTTTGGCGTGGGACATCCCGCGATTGCTTTCCTGCTGTTGCTGGCAATCGCTGATGATGCGGCAGGCCTGATGATCCTGGCTTTGTTCTACCCCCAAGATGCCATTCAACCCCTGTGGTTTCTGCTGACGGTGGGAGCGATGGGACTTGCCTACGCTATGCGTCAAGGAAAGATTCAGTCTCACTGGCTTTATTTGCTGGGTCCAGGAATCTTGGCATGGTACAGCTTTTACCAGGCGAACATTCATGCTGCCCTCGGACTTGTTCCCATCATTCCCCTGCTGCCTCACGCCCATACCGACCTTGGAATGTTCGCCAAGGAAGAACAGAACCGTAAAGACACACTGAATGAGTTTGAACACTTCTGGAAAACACCGGTTGAGTTTTTTCTAGGCTTATTTGGGCTCGCCAACGCGGGTGTTGTGATGAGCAGTCTTGGCACAGGAACCTGGCTGGTGCTGGGCGGCTTGCTGCTGGGCAAACCACTGGGCATCACAGCGATGACGCTGTTCGCTGAAAAAGTTCTGAAGCTGCATAAACCTGCTGGCATGGATTATCGTCATGTCGTCACGCTCGGGATGATTGCCGGTATCGGATTCACGGTTGCACTTTTTGTTTCAGTTGCTGCATTCACGGTTCCCGGTTCCGTTCAGGACTCAGTCAAAATGGGAGCTTTGCTAAGTTTCGCAGCCGCTCCTCTTGCAATTGTGATTGCAAAACTGCTAAGAATTCGCCCGACTCCAAAACCAAGCGTTGATCCCACGGCAGAGGCAAACCGCCAGCTAGCCGCACTGAGTTGATTCACGTGTGATGACCTGTAACAACGAAAGATTTTCAATAAGGATCATGATCGCTATGAATCAGGACGACCTACCAATCGAGGCGATTGGCGAAGATGAGATACAGCGTCCACAGCCCGCCGATGAACCGATTACCACAGTCGATTCGCAAGATCTTTACCGCGTCATGCGGCACACCATCGATCGTCTGGAAAAAGACCAGACGGCGCGGGGGGACCTTAAACTTCTTTCCCGAACCCTCCGTGAGTTGCGGTACGCGTTCACGGTATTTCGTCCCTACCGACGTCGCCGAAAAGTCACCATTTTTGGCTCGGCAAGAACGGATCCCCAAAACCCGAAATATCAAGCAGCCGTTGAACTTGGCAATCGAATGGCCAACCACGGGTGGATGGTGATAACCGGTGCTGGTGGAGGCATCATGGAAGCCGGACACCGCGGTGCCGGGCGTGAAGCGTCCCTCGGACTGAATATCATGTTGCCGTTTGAGCAGAGTGCCAACGAATACATCGAGGGCGATCCCAAACTGGTAACGATGAAGTACTTCTTCACTCGCAAGCTGATGTTTGTGAAGGAGTGCAGCGCCGTTGTCTGCCTGCCCGGCGGCTTCGGTACGCTTGACGAGGCAATGGAAACGCTCACCCTGATGCAAACGGGCAAACAGACCATGACCCCACTGGTGCTTCTTGATCATCCCGGTGGAAGCTATTGGCACGATCTTGGGCAATTCATTGACAAGCAAATGCTGAACGGTGGCATGATCAGCCCCGATGATGTTCGCCTTTACAAAATCACCAACTCTGTCGACGAGGCGATTGAAGAGACATTGAACTTTTACCGTGTCTACCACAGCATGCGGTACGTCAATAATCGACTGGTCTTTCGCCTCAAAGCTCCACTTTCAGAATCCAAACTGGCATACATTCAGGAACACTATTCCGACATCCTGGTTGATGGGCAATACGAACAAACCTCTGCTCGAGCAGAAGAAAGCAGTGAACCTGATCTGTCAGAGCTACCACGTCTTGTGTTTCACTTCAATCGTCGTGCCTTGGGTCGACTTCGAATGCTGATCGACTGCATCAATGGTCGTCCAGACTGATCCGCGACTCAACGCAAAGGGAACACCCGTCAGCCGGGATACCCCGCGGGCGGGTCGAGAGAGGCCTGTTTCAGCATGCATCAAGCGGTTCAAAATGCCCCCCCCGACCATAAGAAATCGCGTCGAGCAGAGGCTGCGACGCGAGTTGAATGGATTTTCGCGGTCCGCTTATGAACGGACCAATTGCAGCGTTTCGACTGCTTAGCTCTTCTTCTCAGCAGGTGTCTGCTGAGTCAAACCGGGCCGTACTCGCTTGTTGATATCGGTTTCCAAAACGCCGAATACCGACTCATGACGCGCCACAGACATTTGCAATGCAGCCAACAGACGCTTCGCCGTGTAGAAGTTCACGATAATGCGCTGCTTGACGTGAATGGGATCTTTGGGCACGCCAATGGGTTGCGGATTCAAACCGAAATCAACGATCAATTCCTCAGGTGAACCTGTCACACGACAAAAGTTGGCGTACGTTGCGACTGCGTCGGTATCAACCACCTGTACTTGCGCTGGTTGCTGAGGCTGTGCCTTGGCTGCCTCTGGCTTTGCAGCTTCTTCTTTTTTGCTCTCGTCTGCCATCGTTGAATTCTCCGAAAGGTATGGAGGTGTTTGTAAAACGATTGTTCAACTGGATCGAAAATCGTCACAAGAAATTAAAAAGATGACTCCTGCATCAGAGTCATAGTGGGCGGCTTGATCGTCTTGTGGTGTTGCCCGCTACCACACCTGTTCGCTGTCCGAGCCGTATCGTAACTACCGGCTACATGACTGCAAAGTAAGGCGACCATATTCATTCGTGGTTTAAAAACTTTTGCGATTCCCCGCTGTTAAGAGGCGGAGGCTGCGTAGTTTTCATGATTTAAAGTTCGAAGTTAAAGGTCTTGGTGATCACCCGCCACAGCCTGCTTCCCAACGACATTGGATCAACATGGATCTTAGCCGAACCGCGATAGCCTGATCGCATCGGAATACCGTCGGGTACTAACGGAACTCGCGCCTGATACGAAACGCTTCTGGGTTTGATCATCCCGGTTGTCGGATCGATTTCAGTCTGCAAGTCACCACCAGTTTGACTGGACATGGAAAGGGATGCGGAATCAAGTGGTTCGTTGGATTTCTCAGCGATCACCGCGCTGAAAGTGTACAACCTTCGCGAGTCCAATTTCATATCGACTTCCTGCCCTTCCCGCACCAATTGCACGTCGCCCTGATCGATAATCAATACCGCCTCAAAGTCTTTTGGTTCGCCGATCTCACAGATCACATCGTCGGCCGTTAACAATGCTCCGCGATTTTTGCTTTCCAGTGGCGATCCGGTCCAACCAGGCAAGCGTCCATCGTTTCCATTCTGAGGCGTCCGAGTCGGCGGCGAAATCACGACACCAGCCCGCTTGGCGAAAATCGTCAAACGATCAACCTCTTCCTGAGTTTCCTTCACCATCGCTTGAATTGATGTGATCAGTTCCTCCTGCGTATCAATCGACGCTTTCAAATACGCATCATCGCGACTGCGAAGTTTGATGGTCGCGAGTTGGGCCGTCGCCACGCGTTCCTGACCTCTCAGATCATCCAAACGAATATCGAGATCTGGGTTGATGAGTTTAGCGATCTTATCACCTTCTGCGACCTTGGTACGAGGCTCAATCGTCCATTGAATGCGGCCCGGTGTACCGGCGTAAACGGCACCCACCTTGCTCGGGCGAATCTCGAATGCACAATCGATATGATGCGGAACGGGGAGGTAACACACGCCAAGCACAACGCAAGCGGCGATTCCCAGTGTGATCAACAGGGGCGTTCGTTTCACTTTGGACAATTTCCCAGGAGTTCGAAAAAATTTCCATGTTTGGATGACTGGCTGGCCGACAAGACCAGCAAAGCCGATGACAGCAACAATCCGTCCGATTGCCTGAAGCCCGTAAGGTTCCAGGACTTTGATGACAAACCAGCAAATCGAGAACACCACGACCCAGCGGTAAATGACACTCGCGATGGTGAACAGGCCGAACATGAAACGACCACGTGTGGGCAGAAAAGGGTCATCCTGCAGCTCCAACCCGAGGCATGTTTCCTGAAACCAGCGTTTCAGCACATCGGTACTCTTTTGGCGCAGATTGGGAATTTCCAATGCGTCCATCAAAATGTAATAACCATCGAACCTGAGCAACGGATTACCATTCACCAGAATGGTACTGACCACATTCAGGAACATCATGTTCAAACAAAGGTCGTTGATGGTGGTCCCCTGTTCGGTAAACCACCAGACGTACGTTGCAAAGGAAGCCAGAATCATCTCGACGTAGATTCCTGCCGCTCCAATCCAGACCCGCTTCCACTTATTGGGAAGCATCCATGAATCCGACACGTTGCAATAAAGACAAGGTGTGAACACCAACAACATGAATCCGATTTCATGGCACTCACCACCAAACTTCTTACAACTCAACCCGTGCCCAAATTCATGTAGAACCTTGACGATGGCCATCGTGCTGGCAAGGATCAACCATCGGTCAGCCGCAAAGAATTGCTGAAACGTCGGCAGCTTGGCGTAAACCGTTTCGTACTGCGTGGCAAGCAACAACGCTGCCGAGAGCAGGAATAACGAGAAACAGAGCAGCGCTGGCACAGTAAAGAGCCATCCAAACCATGGCAGAATGCCATTCAGAATTTTCTCGGGGTCGAAACCCCGATATCGCAATGCGAACACATTGGCGAATTTACCGAGCGTCTCCTTGTTCTTCTTCTTACGGCCGCGTTCCCGTAATGCCTTGCCCTGGCCAGGCGAATTACTGATCACCATACCACTGCGGTGCAACATGCCGATGAACTGTTGCAGGTCACCGAATGTAATTTTCTGAGGAGCGAAACGTCGCTCAAACCCATCTTTG
>Ga0315334_10001280_pt1 | contig 15494 bp, 9 predicted proteins | sample M150034915metaG_FD_205555 | JGI IMG/M metagenome (GOLD analysis project Ga0315334, IMG submission 205555) | Ammonia-oxidizing marine archaeal communities from Monterey Bay, California, United States - M1 500m 34915 | ecosystem: Environmental > Aquatic > Marine > Intertidal zone | place: USA... | reverse complement strand
AATGTAAACATATACCCACCATCCAAGCACCGTTATACTTATCATACAATTGACTACCTTGATAATCTCCACGTATTGAACCAGATCCTCCAACATTTTGAGTTTGATGATTACAGATTGGTTCAAAGAAGAATGCCCCGTTATTACCAGTACTGGTCATTGAATTCCAAAAATGACATATACATCCTGAACACGCCGCACCACAATCACGTTGCTCACTCCAACACCATTCAAACCCACTAGAAAGACCATCCCAATAAAATCCAGCTTTGTTTGTTGCATCAACATATTTAGTACATTGATAATTGAAATTATAACCGCTACCTCGGCCACACATCTGTTGTTCCCCTAAAAATCCTCCTACTGGATTTCCATATACTTTTAAATGTGCAATAACTTTTGGTTTACATTTCCAGGTCTCATCAGAAAACGTTTCAAAATTATCATGAATCACTTCTTTAAAATTAATCATTAAAGTAGTTAGTGGGTGATCAACCCAACAATTATCTCCTATAAAAAATGCCATTTATGCTCCCAAAATAACTTTTATATTTTGTTCAGTTACATTACTAAAAGTTTTAAATCCTATCTTTAATTTAACTTCATCATCCACTTCTAAATCTAATGCCCTGAAATAAAATGATCCCTTACCGTTAATTAACTCAATTTTATTTTTTCCCAAATATCCCATATTGGATTTTACATATACTGAAACATCTTTGTTTAATATTTTGCTTGATTCTGGTTCACCATCAACTTGAAGTGACTCATCCACCTGTCTAAGTAAACTTATTGAAGATTCATCCATTCCCTCTGTAATTAAAATATCTCCATCCTCCATTAGTAACACATCATCCAAGTCTAATAATGAAACATTACCTTTAACAATATCATCTCTAATAATTGTTTCTGGAATATTCACATATATAGTAGGTGTCGGTAAGGTTTGATAATTCAATAATGTATGGTCTTGTCTATAATACTTAGAAAAGGTTCCTTCTGGTTTATAAAATGTATTAAATGCATCTTCTGCTTGTTCTAGTTCAGAGGCTGTCCATCCTGTTTCTGTTTTTTGATATAATGGTTTTCCCCATGTTTTAACATAGAATGACGCATTAGTAAAGGCATCATCTTTATCAAATAAAAACATTCCCACCATTCTTTTTTGATGTTCAGACGTAGAATAATATGTTTTTCCTTCTTGCATTACAGTTATTACTGGTTTATAAACAAAATTTCTTCTGGCTTCATATCTATAACCTGTAGAATGACTTGCTTTTGTTTCCAAAAATAAATTGTATGGAGTATAAAAATTTTGACCAGCGAAACTATAATCAAATGCCCACATTGAACAATCTTGCCATTCAGGCATATTGGGTCCTATTTCAAATCCCTCATCCGGACTTTCCTCATTTCTATCAAAAACTGTAGTAAGAAGTTTTATTCCTGTCTTGTCCGCATTTCTTTTAATTTGTGCTCCACCAACAAATTTAAACCATCTCCCTTGTTTATTTGAATCATCTGACCAAATATCTCCATTAAAAATATCATAAGTATCCCCCTCATTTATTCTTACATTATGTCTTTGCATAACATAATGTTCAGAACAATTATTAGCATAAAAATGATTAATCGGTGGAGTTGCCGCAGGATCTATAGGTCCATCCTCACCTTTAAAAACGTCTATAAACATTTTTACGGTTACAGTATCAGCGTCCACTTCAATCATAGGAAAAGCCATATCACTTAATGTTGGACTAAATTTTAATTGTTGTTTCATATATTATTTTCCAATCATTAATTGAGCCTCTAAAGAATCAACCTTTTTCTGTAATTGTTTAATAGCAGATAATAATAATGGAACCATTCTCTCATATTTAATCGCCTTATAATCACGGCTCCAAGAAGACTTTTTTACAATATCTGGTAAAACCTTTTCCACTTCTTGTGCTATTAAACCGGTATGCATTTCATCATCCGCCCCAAATTCATCTTGTGCTTTTTTATTCCATTTGAATTCTACTGGATTTATATGTTTTAATCTCTCTAATCCATTATCAATAGTTGAATGAACATCTTTTAATCTACCATCAGAAGAATTAGATTCTGTAATAACATCACCCGTTACACTCATATCTCCATTAAGATACACTTCATTGGGAGAACCCGCAGTATAAGTCCAATTTGAAGTATCTTCCAAAAGACCATTACCATCTACAACAGGAATTCTATTATCAGTAAGTGTTCCTGTCATTATTTTAATTCCATTGAAGTGAAGCATATTGGGGCTTCCTGATAAATTATATAATGTATTTGTGGTTGGAGTTGGAGCCGCCGCAGGTTCAATTACTAGAGCGGTTTCTGTTGAAGTTCCACCAGACACCGTTGTTCCCGTTACTGTTAAATCTCCTATAATATGAGCATTTGCCAAAAATACACCAGTCGTATTTGCTGTCATAATATGACCAGTTCCTGTACCATCATGATCACAATGTCCTACTGTAATACCGTGATCAGTATTAGCAATAGGCACAGCAAGTCTTAATTGATTTTGCCCTGATGAATGATGTGGTCCAAAATAATTCATTTTACGTCATTTCCATTAATGTTAATGTTACATCCATAGATAATCCTGTTATACTAGATTTTATTTTTATTCCATCTGTTGCTTGTAATACTATCTTTTGTCCAGAAAAAAGTTCTAAAGACGTTGCTCTAGGAATTGGTACTGCTGGTAAAAGACAAGTATCATAATTGGTTTCAGTAACACCTCCACCACTAACGTCCTTTGTTTCTGCTGTATTTGTTATCATATTCGCTGTGCAGGTCAAATCCGCTGTAGCATTTGTATTTGAAACTAACATTCCCAATACCACCGCGGTCGTGTCATCTGGACATCGATATACAAATGCTGATGTATTTGGTACATTCTGTACAGTTTTAACTTTAAATGTGTTTGCCATATTTTATCCTAATGCTATTGCCAAAGCTGTTGCGTCATCAGTTCCTGCAAGTTGTTTTGTTTGATAGTGTAATCCGGATGAATTTGCCCATACTTTATTTGTGGGTGTGCCCAATGCACCACCATATTGAGCGACCGTAATACCACTTTCAGTTACGGTACTACTATTTAATTGAGTTATTTGAGTTGTTCCCTGTAAAGTAGCGTTCGCACTTAATGATGTCGTGAAGTCATCTGTATTTATTGTGATTGCTCCATCCCCAACGTTGAGGGCTAGATTAGTTGGTCCCCCATCTCCTGGAACATATAATGTTGCCACATTTCCTACAGTAACATTAGCTTCCGCAATGTCAACTTCCGCAATGTCAAGTTTATCAATTTGACTAGTTACATATAATGTTGCTACATTTGCTACAGTAATGTTTGCTTCTGGTGTAGTTACTTCAGTTGAAGTGAGAACAGTTCCATCGAAAGTTAGATTTGTACTATCTTCCAATTCACCACTAGTTCCCGCTAAAACAACTCTACCGTCAGTTAAATCTGAAATCTTCGCAGTCGCTATAGTTGAATCAGTTGTAATATGTAACGTCGCAATATTAGCAACCGCTATATTCGCTTCAGGAACACATCCCATCCCGACGGGGGCTGGACTACCAGCAAGTCGAACATCTACATCTAAATTTTGTACTGTTGCTTTATTTGTAACATATGCTGTAGAAACATTCGCTACTGTTATATTTGCTTCAGGAGTATGAAGTTTACTATTAATATATGCTCCATATCCTCCCGCTTCTACACAAAGATAATCAGTAATCCAAGTAGTTACTGTATTGGATACTGTAACATTAGCTTCTCCAATATCAACTTTAGTTATATCAACATCATTCATTACCGCACTACTGGTTGAATATAGTGTTGCCACATTCGCTACTGTTACATTTGCTTCTACAATATCAACTTTAGTTATATCAACATCATTCATTACCGCACTACTGGTTGAATATAATGTTGCCACATTTACTACAGTAATATTTGCTTCAGCGAGGTCTACTTCATTAGAATTTATCCAAGCTCCACCTCTATATGTTAAAACATCATTTTCAGCAAGTCCAGGTGAAATTGTTGTATCATTTAATTCCGCAATTGTATCTTCTGTTAAGATTTCTGCATCGACATATGCCTTAATTGATTCTGAAGTCGCAAGAGTTGTGGCAGAAGCTGTGGCAAAAGAATCATCATCAAGAATTGCCTCACCACCCACAGAAGTTGTCACATATAGAGTTGAAACATTTGCTACAGTTATATTCGCTTCAGGTGTAGTTAATTCTGTTGAAGTTAGGACAGTACCATCAAAGGTTAAATTTGTACTATCTTCAATCTCTCCACTAGTACCTGCGAGAACCACTCTTCCAGAAGTTAAATCTGAAATTTTAGCAGTTGCTATAGTTGCGTCCGTAGTAATATATGCAGTTGCTATATTTGCTACCGTCACATTAGCTTCAGGAGTGGTTACTTCTGTAGAAGTTAAAACTGTTCCATCAAAAGTTAAATTTGTATGGTCTTCTAATTCACCACCAGTTCCGGCAAGAACCACTCTTCCAGAAGTTAAATCAGAAACTTTAGCGGTCGCTATGGTCGCTTCTGTAGTAATATATGCAGTACTAATATTAGAAGTTGTTACATTAACTACTCCTGTTTTAACATCATCTGACGTAACCGTTGTAGTTCCAGTTCCAACTTGTAATGTTGTAGTATATAAAGTGGCAATATTTGCTACAGTTATATTCGCCTCTTCAATGTCAGTTTTAAAAATTGTCGCAATTGTTGGTACATATAATGTCGCCACATTCGCTACTGTTACATTTGCTTCAGCAAAAGCTAATCGTGGAGACGTTAAGACTGTTCCATCGAAAGTTAAATTTCCACTATCCTCAAGCTCTCCAGAAGTGCCTGCAAGGACTACTCTTCCACTTGTTAAATCTGAAATTTTAGCAGTTGCTACAGTCGCATCAGTAGTTACATAAAGAGAAGAAGTATTTACTGAAGTTACATTAGCTTCATGTGCGGTTAATTTTGTACTTGGAGAAACGACTGAAGTATTTGCAATAAAAGTGCCATCTATTTTTAATGCACTATCAGCTGTAGTTTTATCAATATTTAAATCTTGATTAACATCCCAAGAATCAGTCGAATCTGTCCATAAAATTGTTTTGTCTGAAGTTCCTTTAAGTGTAATACCTCCACCATCAGCAGTTACATCTGTTGGTGTATCAACCGTTCCTAATTCAATATTTTTATCATCAACCGTTAATGTTGTAGATTCTATTGTGGTTGCTCCACCCTGAATAGTAACATTTCCTGAAACTGTTAAATTTTGACCAATTACTACACCATTGTCAACTGTTAAATCTCCAATTGTTGCAGTTGATGGTACATATAATGTTGTTACATTCGCTACTGTCACATTAGCTTCAGGTGTGGTCACTTCAGTTGAAGTTAAAACAGTCCCGTCAAATGTTAATGCTCCAGAATCTTCTAATTCACCACTAGTACCTGCGAGAACCACTCTACCATCTGTCAAATCGGAAACTTTAGCGGTCGCTATGGTCGCTTCTGTAGTAATATATGCAGTTGCTATATTTGCTACCGTCACATTAGCTTCAGGTGTGGTCACTTCAGTTGAAGTTAAAACTGTTCCATCAAAAGTTAAATTAGAACTATCAACAAGTTCTCCCATAGCAGAAGCATATGTAACTCTGCCATCAGTTAAATCAAAAACTTTTGCACATTGAGTTTCAACAGCTGTAGTTATAAATGCTGTAGCAGTGTTAAGAGTAGTTAAATTAATTGTTGTGGTTTTAACATCATCTGTCGTGACTGTCGTAGTTCCAGACCCAACTTGTAATGTTGTAGTATATAAAGTAGCAATATTCGCTACAGTAATGTTCGCTTCTTCAACATCCTCTTTAAAAATCGTTGCTGATGACGTAATATATGCAGTTGCTATATTTGCTACAGTTATATTTGCTTCAGCAAAAGCTAATCGTGGAGACGTTAAGACTGTTCCATCGAAAGTTAATGATGCAGAATCTTCTAATTCACCACTAGTACCTGCGAGAACCACTCTTCCAGAAGTTAAATCAGAAACTTTAGCAGTTGCTATAGTCGCTTCTGTAGTAATATATGCCGTCGAAACATTTGTTACAGTTACATTCGCTTCTGCCAAATCCACTTCCGTAGAATTTATCCAAGCTCCACCTCTATATGTTAAAACATCATTTTCCGTAGCACTTGTTATTGTCGTATCATTTAATTCTTCTATGGTATCTTCAGTCAATATCTGTGTATCAACATATGCTTTGATAGATTGTTGTGTAGCAAGTTTGGTTGCACTATCTGAAGCCATATTGTCTTCATCGAGAACAGCTTCACCGCCAACCGCAGTAGTAACATATAACGTACTAACATTCGCCACAGTTACATTAGACTCTTCAACATCTTCTTTAAAAATCGTTGCCGATGACGTAATATATGCAGTTGCTATATTTGCTGTAGTTAAATTAATCACCCCAGTTTTAACATCATCTGTCGTAATTGTCGTAGTTCCAGTTCCAACTTGTAATGTTGTAGTATATAAAGTAGCAATATTAGCAACTGTGACGTTAGCTTCTCCGATATCAACTTTGGTTAAACTTGTACCCGGAGCCCAACGACTATTTCCATTATCCCATATTAGTACATCACTATCTGAAGGAGTTGCAGTATGAATATCACTCAATTTTGATACTGGCATGTTCGCAACACCTTTAGGCCCTTGATATCTTGCTCCCTTTATTAAATAAATAGATCTACCCGCAGTCAAATTTGATGGCGGACCACTAGACCCCGCAAATACAAGAAGTCCTGCATCCGTATCAAAATAAAATTCATAACCGGAAGAAGAAGGATAAATTTGTGAATAATATGCAGCAGTAGCTGATAAATTTGTGTTTGTTAAATGATATCCTTCTGTAGCTACCGCAAAACTTGTAAGATAAGTAGCCCCAAAAAATCCAAATGGAATCCAATCTTGAAGTCTTGTTGCCGCAGCGCTAGATCTATTTGTACAAGCAATATATGTAGCATAATTTCCTGAACCATAAGTAACGTCTGTTCCAGAAGCTGCTTTAAGCTCTAAAACACCCACAGTTTCACCATCTGCTGTTCCCGCTCCTGACGCACTTGACGTATATTGATATACCAACATATCTGAAGTATTCACGGATGTGCCGAGAAAAGACGCAGGTAATTGATCAGAATTAATCCATAAATCATTCGATGGATTAAATACTGGACTACCCATAGCTTCACCTGTAGGACCTATTACAGAATCCATTTCAGTTCTGGCTACACCGTAATTAATCTTCTTATTTAATCTATTGGTTGTTACGTCATTTGAAATTGCCATTCTTTTTTACCTTACGTACTAAATGATATTGCTGACAAATAGTGTCCACTTGCTAAAACAACTCTAATTAAAATATTATGGTTATGTGCTGAACCATTAGCAGTATTACATGTTCCTAATGAAATATTAAATGTGTCACCACTTAATGTTGAACCAGAAAAACTTCCCGGTGCTGTTCCAGGACTCGCTGGATTTCTAATTCCATCTGAACCATTACCACCATTTCCTGTATCTGATCCTGGCATTCCCGCACCTCCATAGTTTGCTCCAACATTAAGCCAACCATTTAAACCACTAGATGTATCTGTTAAATTAACCCCGTCTCCTGCTCCAGGAAAAGCGCAATACATGGCTGATATTTTTCCCGTTAATGTAAGAATAAGACTATTAACATTGGTTTTACTTACCGCAAATGTAACATATTGTGTTGCCGGTGCACTAGATCTATCATTATTATTTGTTAATCCTGGTAGTTTTGTTTGCCAATTTGTATCATCCCAAACAAAGCGGTCTGATGTTGAATGTGGTAGTAATGGTGCATCTGAATCGACTAATGTTGTATTTTGTGAATCCCATGCCGCCGTACTATAAAAATCAGCCGCAGTATATGAAGGAGTGTCAGCTACTGAAAATCCACCCACCCTTATCATCGAGTTTCTACTACTATATCCACCAGACACATCTGAAACATCCTCTTCATCTATTTGTGGAGCATCATTCCAATACATAATGTCTGTAGAATCTGTCACATAACTTCCTGATCCATTCAAGTTTACCCCCCTTAATTTTATATTTCCACCAGTTCCTTTTCCAGTAGGTGTGATAGTAACATTTCCACTTAATCCTGTTGGACTTGAATTTCTTGCTAATGGAGTGGAAATACTTAAATCACTGTAACTCATATATTTAGTGCCATTAACCGCAGTTCCACTACTATCAATGACTTGTATTGGTGTAGTATCTGCAAAACATTCTCCAGCCAAATTTGTAATATTTAAACTAGATATTGCTAATTTTGGAGTTCCAGAATTTCTAAGATAAGCCATTTTTGACATATATCTTACTGTGCCGTTTGAATTCATTGCCACATTATATGCATTTAATGATGGTGTGCTTGACATATCTGTATCTACAACAAAAGATAATACACCACTGGTTGTCGTTGATGCTCCATTATCATGTGAAAGTTTATAACAATTTACTCCCGCAGCTAAAGCTGATGCATTTGAAATTGTACCTTTGTAAATTCTATTAAATTTAGTAGGAAACGCGCTTTGCCCATATTGAATATCATTATCATCACTAACAACTAAAGAAGTATATGTTCCATTATCATTACCTGTAGTGAATGTTTTTGCTCCATCAGCTGAACCATTAACAAGTGCTGTTAAGATTGAACCAGAATATCCTCCTGCATCACCAACAAATTCTCTTGCTTGAGTTGAAAATTTTGTTGCCGCTACTGTAGTAGAAGATCTCCTATTAACTGTATCATCCGCAGAAAGTCCATGTGTTTCTGAACCTGAATTATCCGTAAAACCACTACATAACTTTGCTGTATAAGATCCTTGTGAAGCTACTGACATAGATTTACCGGTCAAATAAGTATAATTGTATGAAGGTAGAGCGACCATTTCAATGTAATTGTTCTTTTGTTCTGTATCATCCGCACCAGACGCATAACGATGTGTTTCTGAATTTGCACCTGTTGATATTAATTTTATGTCATATTGTCCCGTAGTAGTATATGAATTTAATGGACTTTGGGTAGTAGATGTTGAAGTACCAGAATTATCTAAATCAAAATCCCAATTCCATGCATTTACATTTTCTGACGCATCAGTAAATTGTACAGAATTTCTTACAGTTCCATCCCAATCAGTAAAATTATATCCTTTAGTTGTAGATCCTCCTGAAGCATCCGCTGATGATGTTACAAATACCGCACTCCAAATTGCTCTTGGGTCTTTTTGAATTGTTACATCCGTAGTGGTTGCTCCACCTATTTTTACTGGAAAAGGAGATAAAGTATGACTAGACGAAATTTGTGCTGAAATTGTTTTTACATCCCCTGAATTGTCCGCAGTATTACTTTGTCTTGCAAAATAAACAACTTTCACATTTGTAAAATTACTTGCCGTATAATTCCAACCTGCGGTGCTTTGACTATTATATGCATCCTCAAAACTCCATTGTAATTGTGTAGAATAAGACCCATTAATTGATCCACCAGATAATGCTGGTGTTAATGTAACTTTCATTCCATCTTCAGATGCACCACTTGCAACCGCATTATTGTCTACATCTTCGTTATTATTACCTGTTAATGTACTATTATATCCCACAGCAGTAAAGGTTCCTATATTAGTATAATCTCTAAAGACTCTTATATTATGAGGATCACCTGAAGAATTCCTTTTGGGGTCAGTTGGATCAGTTGTTGTACTATAACAATATAAAGTTGCAGTAAAATTTGTATCTTGTGTTATACTTGACCATGTTTTATCATAATCTTTTGTGGATGCATAGACTTCCCAATTAGCTTCTAGTGTTGCTCCTGTTTGTCCAGTTGTTGCTGAAGTGGGATAAGTTGTGCCATCAGAAAATGACAACATCCAATGAGTAGTAAATTGTGAAGCTGTTACATCATATGTTACTGGTTGAGAATCTCCTGCTGAAGAACTTTCATCTACATTAATTGTAGCATTTAATGCTGATGTGGGACCAATTGAAGAAGTATCTCTTTGTGTATATGCATAAGTAAATGCCGGTATTGGTGCATTTGTATACACAACTACCATGTCTTCCCATTTAAAAGTTGAAAAACTTCCCTTTGATCCAGAAACTTCTGCATTATGATTTTTAGCAGTAAGTGTTACCGTAAATGGAGAACCTGAATTAGTTGTATAACTATGTTGTTGGGTAGTGGCTGATTGATTTGATAATGTATTACCATCACCAAAATCCCAATCATATCTTGTCGCATCATATGTATTATATACCTCAGAATCAATTGTAAAGGTTGGCGTTAATGTTGCTGGTCCTGATAAACCAGATCCTGTAAATTTCGCATGCCTTACATATGAACTTCTATAAACATTATGCATTACTTCATTCAATGTATCTAATGTTGCCGTAACATTATCATTATCTTCTATACCTTCCGTTGGTAAATAATTAGTATCATATGTTACATTATTTGCTAAAAATGCTCCATCATGCCAAGAACCATCAGGAACAGCTCCAAGTTCAATCGTATTACCTACAACTGATGCACTAACTGCATCAACATACGCTTTTGTTGTTGCATGGCCTGTTTCAGTTGGAGTTGGAACTGTAGCTCCGCTTGTTACATATAGAGTTGTAACATTTGCTACAGTAACATTAGCCTCAGGTACTGTCATCTTGGTTGTTACAGATACAAGTCCCGTATTACTAATATATGCTTGTCTAATTCCCTTAGTATAAAAATCTAAAATATCATTATCATCAGATAACTCAGCTTTAATATAAGTATCTTGATCAACATCAATAACTCCACCTAAAGATCCCCACGCAGAACCATCATAACCTTCAAATGTACTTTGGGCGGTACTATATCTAATTCCTCCCTGAGTACTTACTCTAGAAGCATCATTTCCAACAGGAAGAACCAATGAAGATGTTGTATATGAAGTTACTGTATTGGATACTGTAAGATTTGCTTCCGCCGCAGAAAATGGTTTATTAACAACCCATTTAGTACCATCATGTGCATATAAAAATGTTGCCGATGCACCATCTACTGTAAGTCCTGCTCCATCGGCTGCGGCACTGTCTGCCGCACCTTTTGCAACGGTAATATTTAAGTCAGCTACATCTAATGTAGAACTCGATACAGTTGTTGTCGTTCCTTCTACAGTTAAGTTACCTGTTACTGTTATATTTTTACCAACCGTAAGTCCATTGGTTATTGATAAATCTTCAAAAGTTGCTCCTGTAGCTTCAGTGGATCCAACCACCATAGTTGTTGCAAATAAAGTACCAATATTTGCTGTGGTTATATTTGCCGTGTCTAAAAGGGCATCTACTGATTTTAAAATCTGTATGGAAGTGATGTTAGTATTTGCATCATGGGCGAGAGACGGATGTGAACCTAAAGTACTACCATTCGCAAATTGAATAGAGCCGTCTTCACCATGTGAGCTGAAACGCATTCCTTGCGCTCCAGTTCTTATTACTACGGGTTGCTTTTTTTCAACTGTTAATGAAAAGGAAGGACTATCAACTCTGACTTGTGGCATATATTTCTACTCCCATCATCGTGATACTTTTGGATCTATAGTGATTATTCCTTGCATTACTCTTTTCATAGCTGTATTCGCATTAGATTTAAGAACAACATCATAATAATATCGACCTTCAGGGATGACACTATTGGTAGAATTGGCTAGTAATTGGAGATCTAAATTACCATCTGGTGCAGATACAGTCTTAGTGGACATATCATAATATGTAGAAGAACCGTGATGTTTTTTAAAAGAGGAATTTGCTGTCCAATCACCTAAATCATATGCTACTCCCAAATTATCAGCTACTGTGAGATTTATTGTAAAATCCGAGCCCTGATCGGCCCTTAAATTCAAAGTTTGTGCCATTAATACTCCTATCCAGCTATTTATATATGCTTATAGTATTATTTAGTAAATTCAATGGATGGCAGAAACAGGGCAAAAAAAATGGGAGACAAAATTGGCTCCCATTTTAGTAACGATCCATGTTAAACTAAGTCAGACTTAGATGGAATTTTATTGCTTTGAATAAATTCCCCAAAGTACCCATATGGCTACGAGTCCAATCAATCCTTCACTTCCAAGCTGTTTGACCAATCCAACTACTGAACCAATCATATCAATACCCAAAAATGGCACTGCAGCACCAAAAATGATTTGAAGTACAACACCTAATGCTACAAGCGCTAGGCCGACTTCTGTAAGACTGCGAATCCAGCCTAATACTTTTTCTACCATGAATTACTCCTCTGTTATGTTAATTTAACCAAGTACATATAACCAATGTACTTATACCTCTATTTATTCAAATACTGTTCTACTTCACCATATCCACCGACATATTTATCATTCAATATGATTTGTGGAACAGTTCTTACATTATTTCCTACTACTTTTTGCATATCATCATAATGTTTTCTGGATGACGTAATATCTATTTTATTAACTTCATATCCTTTCGATTCTAATAAATCTTCTGCTTTATCACACCAAGCACATGTCGGTGTCCCATATATTGTTGCTGTATTCATTTCTCATCTCCTTCATGATGCGTCCACTCTGCTTGGGGTCACTGGTAAATCAACAATCTCACATCCACCTTCAGCAGAACAGGCTAATTCCTGTGAAGCTATTGTATAATCTTTAGCTTCATAATCAGACAATTTACCCCAATTAACATTTTTGGGCATTTTTTTCAATAATTCATTATATTCTTCTTTACTACAATCTTGATAAGGTGCTTGTTGATAAGTATGATCACTAAATGGTAAAAATGAAATACCACTTATATCATCAAAATTATCATATACCCAAGCAGAGGTGTTTACCCATTCATCTTCTTTAACAGATACGGTTACACTGGGCTTATGTTCACACCAATGTTTTGCATAGGTATGCCATAAAGATAATTGCTTCCATGCTGTCATATCTTTTCGACAAATTGCACCTTTAGGACTTTCCATTGGAAAACTGAATACTGTAGTATGATTAGGTTTAGTTACATCAGGTTCATTTGGAAATCCCTCATTTTTCATAAACATACAAAGGGGGTCCTTATTGTCCGCCCTTACTGTTCTAAGATAATAAGGATTATGCCTGGCATGAATACCAGAAGCAGTATCAACAAGCTGAGAAACAGTACCAGAAGGTTTGACACAAGTAATAGCGGCTGATCTCTCGATACCCAATTTCTCTGCCCACTCTTTGTTTGTTTTGATTGCAACATTTTTTAATTTTGTTAATAGTATATCTAAATCTTTTTTCTTTCCGTTTGTTAATGGATTATCCATTATTCCTGTAAGAGAGACTCCAAGAAGTCGTTCATCATCGCAATTTCGTTTCCACTCCCTTCCAATGTATTTGAAATTGGTAAGAGTGGATTGAATGGTGCCAAGGATAGTTGCATATCGCACTTTCTCTTCCAGAGACTGCCAATCGTCATCTCCTCTGATGATGACTTCTGAAAGATTGCAGAATTCTCTGCTTCTAAGAATAATCTCGCTACAGGGATTAGTTCCAAAGTCTCGTCTTGGTTCTCGTCTTTGTATATAATTTCCGTTTTCATCTTTTTCCTGTTTATTTAAATTTGTTATATGTTTTTCCGCGGATAAGCTACTATAAATTCCTCGTTCACCAGATTTAGAATCATAAAGAGATAACCATTCTCGCATAAAAGTACCAACATCTGGTTTTTCTTTGTAATTAACTGAATTATTTGCTAATGCTCGTTGTACATTAAATTTATACCATTCTCCATGTTTGGCGAATCGCATTTCTCTATCGTTGAGATCAGAAAGACTAATAAGAGCAGAGCGGCGGACACCACCCACGACAACAATTTCTGCGACTTTACAAACGATATCATGACATTCTACTGGTTTAAGTTTTCTTCCTGCTGATTCTCGAAACATACTTGTTACAAAATGAAACAAATCATCTAACGGTTGAGGACCAGACGCTCTTCCACCAAATGTTTTTAATGGTGCTCCCGCTTCACGAACTTTTGAAAGATCCCATTTTGGAATTTGTCCTGTCCATAACAAACCCAAAAGTTCTTTGAACGCCTTTGCCCAACCAAGTTTAGAATCCGCAACAATGATTGTCGTATCAGTATCATACATTTCTTCAGGAATAACTGGAAGTTTATTTATATACTCTTCTTCTACAGAAAATCCTACTCCTGTACCATTCATTAAAACATAAAGAATTTCATCAAAAGATCGCGAAGTATCGATTTTTACATAAGAACAATTATATCCAGCAATATTTTCCTTTTCTAATGCTGCTCCCGCTGTCATTAAACAACGCATAGAAGGCATAACATTTAGATTCATAATTTGGTTTTCTAAATCTGTTCTTTCTCCATTTTCTAATTTATAATTATTATTTTCCTCTAAATGTTTTTGAAAAAAATCAAAATATCTCTTAACAGTTTCTTCCCACGTTTCTCTTCGTTCTTCCTTATAGTCCCATCTCGCATAACGTGATAAATGTATAAATGATTGATATTCAGTAGGTAGGGGCATTATAATCCTTTTTTAATATAAGTTAATAACAATTGTATTTGGTTCTCATTCAGAGAATTATTTTGTAACAAAAATTCTTGATAATCTGTACTACGTGGATCGACTTGTGGAAACATATCCCAGGTTTGGTTCATAAATTGACCCTGAAGTGAAAAGGGGTTAATAAAATAATAAGGCCATTCACTCCAATTAAAATTATTTAATCTTTGTTTTGGCCAACCTATACATATCTGTTTGGGTAGTCGAGAGCTTCCTGCCAAATGACTAAATCCTGAATCACCGCCAATAAAACATTTTGAATGAGAAATAATGTAACCAAGATCATAAATGCTATCGGAATCAAGAGTATTTATGTTTTTGGTATCTATCAAAATTTCAATTTTTTTATTGGTAATGACATATAAATCGTCACCAAATTCATCTTTCAATTTTCTACAAAATTCATTAACAAAATCAACTGACATGTTTCTTTCGAGATTATATTGTGCATCCATCAATGGTGCAAATACTACATACTTTCCCCAAGAAAGTTCAGGCCCATTATATTCTTCTTTATCCCACTGTAATGTTGGTATAATATCATATCCATATTTTTTTACATAATAGGGAGAAGTTAACCATAGTAATCCTGGATCGTATATATCATCTTGTAAATTCTCAATTGGTTCCTCTAAAAATTCATTAATAACATCCTTATATAAAATATCTAAACGCATAGATTTATGAATTTCATCTACATATTCAAATTTTATATAAGATCCATGTACACGTTTTTTAAAATTTGCAGA
>Ga0315334_10001278_pt1 | contig 15506 bp, 27 predicted proteins | sample M150034915metaG_FD_205555 | JGI IMG/M metagenome (GOLD analysis project Ga0315334, IMG submission 205555) | Ammonia-oxidizing marine archaeal communities from Monterey Bay, California, United States - M1 500m 34915 | ecosystem: Environmental > Aquatic > Marine > Intertidal zone | place: USA... | reverse complement strand
CAGGTATGGGGTCTATACCATTCTCACACCGCATACACATATCATATGTAGTATTGGGTGGGGGAAGTATATCATCATACTCTTCTGTATATAGGTTTCCTAAAATCTCTTCTAAATTATAATCCATACAGCATAAAGATACTTCTCCATTAGGTAACAAAATATTATGGTAAAGGTCTTCTATACACCCGCATGTCTTTTTTGTATCATGGAGAATAGATTTGAATCTGTCCCATACTTCTCTAACTTCAGGTTTGAGAGCTGCTTCTCCTAGAAGATTTCCAGCTCTGTGCCACATTTCATATTTATTAACTGTCCTATCAGGAAAGATAGGTTCTACTTCCTCATGCACCGTCCCCATGGACATTGTCATGAAATTATTAATATTAGCAGCTTTAATCGCCCAGTATACTTGGATGAGCGTCTTGTTTACAGGATGCTTAGCTAACCTCTCTAAGTCAGGTAAATGCAGGGTAAACCCCCCATTAGGACCTCCTACAAAAGGAATGTCCTTTATTCTATCAACATCTTTAAGAGTCATCCCTACAGCTGTAGTAAACACTGATACAGGATGCCCTTGCTCATGAGCATAAAGCAGCATGTCTGTACACTTCTTATTTAGCCATGGTTCAGTAAACCCTGAAAAAGTTATCCTAATCTCTTTAGGAAGTTTATCTATTACCATCTTGAAATCCTCGAGACTCATATATCTCTCCTTTTCTGTGGTAAACTTTTCTTCATTCCATACTTTCTGGAGAACTCTTTGAGGACAGAAGACACAATCTACGATACATCCTACCTTAGGAATTGATGTAGTTATCTCCAATGTAGGCCAATCTGTAATTTTCCAGTACTCCTTCATTTCTTCCATTCCATAATCTCTTCAAAGAACTTTTCAGTAATAGTTGTTAGATAAGCTGAGTTATCTTGGAACCCGAAAGTTATAAGAAGATTTTTGTTATCAGGATGCATAGCCATTCCACAACAGAACTCTATACGTCCGTCCATAAATTTAAATGGTTTAGATTTACCTACCACGTTCCATTTCTTATCCCACGCCAGAAACCTGTGGTAATAGTGAGCGTCTCTATCATCCTTTTCATTATGCCAGTAATCACATTCATGTGTGCAAGCAATTCTATAGTCTCCATAGGGTATCACTTGGGAACCCCCACGAGGGTCTAACTGTAAAGGTAATTTAGTTTCTTCTTCTCCACGGAATATCACTTTGCTCGGGCAGCGGTATTTCTTTGGGTTGTTCTTCCATTTCTTATTAATGTCCACCTTTACTATTTCAATAGGGTTTGACCATTTTACATAGTGGAAGGGCATATCTAATATAGGCATCCAATTCTTTTCACAAAATACATCGGGACCATCAGGAGCTTCTATAACATATCGACCTACTTCTTTGACCATCTTACCAGTTATTTTAATTTCCGATAATACCATTCGTCCAAGACCCTTGGGTGCATAACGACGTACACCAGTAATGTACATCTTACCTTCCCACTCTACAAGACGACCATCTTCTAATCCAACAAAATCCCATTCGGGTTCTTTAGGAAACTTACTTGTATCTATCTTGCGCGGGCGACCAACCTTACGGATTTTATCTAAGCTATAATCACATATATAGTTCTTTGTTCGTAAGTATGGGTCATTATCTGGTCTTACATAATTGAGGGGTCCCCATGGAGTCTGAAACTTCTGGTCTCCCTCACAATGATGTAAGTAGTAAGATACGTGTCTTATGTTTAACAGGTAATTCGGACTATTGGGAATTTGCCAAATCGACGGGTTGCATAATCCCATCCCGCCTGTTTCTTTGCTATCTATCGTCAGAGGTACTACAGTTCCTCCGTTCTCTAAAATTTGTGGTATTAAAGACTCTTCCATTAACTCATTCATCTCTATCATTGATAAGCTCCATTTCGCCTTCCATTACATGTTTAGCAGTGTTCCATAGGCACTCATCGTGGGCTGCACCATCTGGACGAAAGACAGCCCCTATTGGTCCGCCTCCCTTAAATTCATCACCACATATAAAACATTTCTTTTCGCTCAACAACATCCGCACTCCTTCTTGACCTCAATGTCAGTAAGCTCTATTGTGCAGCTTACTGTGCTGTCATTATCCAGTGCGTGTTGGAGCTCATTGAGAGTACCTCGCAACGCGAAAATCTCTCTGTCAAGCTTAGCAAGTAACTTGCGTATATTGACCACTTTATCCATTTTTGCTTTTGTTTCTTTTGCGTTCATTAATATCACCTTTTGGTTAGTTACCATAAGTACGTTGACCTATTTAAAGGTTGTGTTTCGCAGCGACATATAGAGCTTAATATAGCTCTTTAATAAAGACACTATTTAATATATAATAGATATATATAGCATTCAAAATTTAGCTCGATGTGTTTTGACTGGTACGCCAACATATGCTCCCCCCCTCCCCCTCTTTCGTTTAGACGGGGGAGTGCTTGAACTGAACTGCGAAAAGAGGTCTGTAAACATTGAGCGGGTTAATAAAAAATATGTGTTAAAAAAGTTCTCGACGATGTCATCAACCATAACCTTATATACTCTCTCGTTATGTGTTATATAGAGGTAAAACAAATGAGTGAATACATATATGAAGCACGTATAATGGACGCATGGTATAGCTACGATGGACCCTTGTCCTTCGAAGCATTCTATGCTACATACATACCAGCATAAGCCAACAATATAAGCCCTACCAATAGGGCGCCCTATATAAGGGTGTCAGGGGCTGGCCTGCGGGGGGGTACCGGGGGGTATATGGGGGTATATAAGCACCCCCCATGCTTATATACTAAAATGGCCCATACCTTTATATGCTCGCTCGCCATGTTAATATTAGAGAGGTAAAACAAATGAAAGCAATAAAAGTTTCACAAGCCACAATTGACTCCATCATGGTTCCTTTGAAGGGTGGAGGGGTCCGTGACCCAACCACCACCTATAAGGGACGCAACAAGTTTGCGCAGATGGATTTAGTTCAGCTTGGTGATTAAGTAATTAAATAAATATATACATAACTATGTATGTGATACACACTAATCCTTGAGCCGTAAGGCTCAGCCCCTGATGAGGGGGGCGGCCCTCTCCTACACCCCCCCCTGTACTAAATACCCAATAGTGCTACCCTATATATAGCTATGTACATACCCATATATACCCACTATATAGGTGTATGCCTATACCCTTATATGGGGGTGGGGGTATGGGGGGGTATGCACAAATCAGGAGCTGATTTTTTAAAAATCTTTTAGGACGTCATTTGTGCTCAGCAACTTTCTAAAAACATCGAGCGGGACGTATAACCCTCTATATATACTAAGAGGAGCTTTATATATGTTTCCGAGGCAAAGCTTTATATACTTTGTCGTCACGTTATACATAGAGGAAAAATATGAATAAAAATCAATATAATAAACTTGTAAACGCAACTTGGGATATGTTCCCACTAAGCGTAGGCATAGAATACGCAATGATATCTATGGGAAAGTCCACCCCAATTAGAGAGCAAATGGTAGCAGATACCATCGGACTCGGAATAAATGGAGGTGATTAAATGAGTAGATACAATAGAACTATTGGCGACGAATGTGAATTTGATAATTGCACTCGTCCAATCGTTAGTAGTCGTTGGGATTCTCGCCCATTAGTAATTTTATTACAAAGATGTTGCGAAGAATGTTATAACGAACAATCTGAAATTCTTTGGGAAATAGGAAGTTAAACACTTCTTAAATTCTATATTTCAATTAAGGAGCCGTAAGGCTCTAAAATCGGGGCCTGATTCAGGAGCCGATTTCTAAAAAACATGAGCGGAACCCATAACGCAATATATATACTACCTCGAGCTTTATATATGATTTAGAGAGAAAGCTTTAAATACTCTCTCGCCATGTTAAATATAGAGGAAAAATATGAATAATAATAACAGTAATTTCGTAGAAGCAGTAATAGATTCCATACAAATATGGAATAGAGAAGATGATATAGAAACATCTAATAATAAAAATATAGATATGAGAGCCGTAATGTATTTCCAACATGAAATAATGGTTCAGCCAATCCCAGAAGAAAGGCCAGAAGTATATGATAATGGAGGCGAATAAATGTATAAATCAGATAAACCACAATGGAAAGGCACACGCTTTCACATATGTATTTGTGAACACGGCGGTAATAATTGCGATTGTGGAGGTGGTAATTAAATGTTAAGAAGTGAAGTTATAACAGGTATAAACGCATTAAGATATTTTTTAGAAAAAATTAAACATCTTGATGAGTGTGATGAACTGTCTTATTATGATGATGTATTACAAGAATGTCGTTTAGCCGTTTTGTTAAATGAACAGAACGACCCTCACGCTAAGTAGGGGTATATAAGCAGGGCCTGATATATCAGGAGCTGATTTTCCAAAAAGGGTGAGCGGGACCTAAAACGCACTATATATACCTCCTCGTGCCTTATATATGATTTTGACCCCAACCTTTAAATACTCTCTCGCTACGTTATATATAGGAGTAAAATAAAAAAAATATGAGCTTAATAGTATTAATAATTAGCCTGTTTGTCGCTACTGAAATGGTAGTCGGCAGAAAAGCGTTCACAGTAGCGCCGATAGTCCCAAAGTGGGACCGAGATTGCAAAAATAATTGCGGTGCTCATGGCTACCGATGGGGTAGTCTGGGAGGCTACTGCACTAATTGTAAACACAATGCCGATGTAGGATGCAAATGCATACTTCAAGGTTGCGATAAAAAATATTGGTCTAAGACTATGACCGAAAAGCGTTTAGCTAACGCAAGAGGTCGAGCATGAACTTTATAAAAAGAATGTTGAAGCGTGCCCGTGAATCTGAATGTATGAGCCGTGAACAATATAATTTTGAGTCCGCCGCACTTTGCTCGGTTAAAGCGATGGTTAGCGTTTGGGCCGATGATTATCACAGAGGCGAACCGTTAAAAGGTCACGATAGAGTAAGATGGATTAAATCCTGTTATGCAAGAATGCAAGAATTAGATGAAATATTTAAAGAAGATGAAAAACTTTATAAAGAAATTAGGGAGGGTAAAAAATGAAATGTAAAAAATATTGCCGATGTGATAAGTGTTTTGACGCTAAAGACAACGGCGACAGTGTAAGCTTTTGGAGTTACTAAATGAGTGACCCAGAAAGCTGGGACGCCAAAGATTTTATTTTTAGCAAAAAATATTTCTGTCCCATATGTGCCACGCCCGAAGATGGTAGATGCCAAGTGCTTAAAGAGTAGGGTATATAAGTAATTCAGGGCCTGACCTGCGGAAGGGGAGCGGGCGCTATATTGGGGTATATAAGCACCCTCGAGCTTTATATATGTTTCTGACCCATACCTTTAAGTAGTCTCTCGTTAGAGTCAAATTAGGAGAGAGAATATGTCTGACTACGAAAACAGAGAAGCCGATTTTCATTATGAAAACTCCGGCGCAAATATGGAAGAAATGCAACACAGTGAAGATTGTGATTGGATTTATGGAAACTGCAATTGCGGTTTAATTGAGGGGCTCGGAGATTATGATGTCCCCGACGACGGAGACTATTAATGAGTTTTAGCATAGACGAAAAAGCCAACGATATAAGACACATGTTCGAAGCTCGTTTAATAACGAGGAAAGAATACGGCGAGCTAATCCGAAAATTAGAAGAAGAAGTTAGCGACGTTATCACTGGCGAGCTCTAGAGCAGGGTATATAAGTAAATCAGGGCCTGACCTGCGAAGGGGCACCGGAACCTAAAACGCACTATATATACTTCCTCGTGCCTTATATATGATTCCGACCCATACCTTTATATGCTCTCTCGCCATGTTAGATATAGAGAGAAAAACATGAGCGATATACATTATGAAAACCGCCAGCTTGCCCTATGGGCAGAATATAAGACCTTAAAAGGCACGCTAACTTTTGACGCATTTTTAGAGCGTCACTATAAAGTTAATGCTTACATCGTTAACCTGATGAAAAAGGAGGGAGTCCTTCCTGACTCAATTGATTACAGCATGACATCTAAGTTTGCGAGAATGGATTTAATACAGGCGGGTGATTAAATGTTAACCAGAAAACATTTTAAAGCTCTCGCTGAAATACTACGAGAACATAAAGCCGACGGGGTTTTAGTTCGAGATATAGCAGACTTTTGTTATGAGTCAAATTCTAATTTTGACCGTGGCCGTTTTTATCACGCCTGCGAGTTAGAACTTTAAGATTCTCTATGGTTGGCTTCTAGAACCATATATAGAGCGCGCTGTGTTATAAGACGTATTCTTATAGCTGCAATAGGCCAATCGGTTTGGCCGCAGGCGCTCAGGCCCTGATTCAGGGGAGCGGGTTCTATATCAGGGTATTAAAGCACCCTCGACCTTTATATACTCATTTGACCCAAACCTTTATTAACTCTCTCGCGGTGTGTATAATAGGAGAAAAATATGTTCTTAAAAGAAGACATCGGAAAGAAAATGAGAGATTTGGACAACCCTTATATGACCTATGAGGGCAGAGGATTTGAGTGGCGAGTATTAAAGCGCTACCAAAAGCCTGCGAACGAAGCGAAAAACGAATATGCACGTTGGTTAGTGGCCGCACGCTCCCCCATGACATACGGAGAATGGGAGATAGGAGATACCTATATCAGTGATATAAGAAAGTATGCTGAGACTTGGGAAGACCACACCGAGAAAGATATGCGTGGAAGCATTCTTAAAAAGGCTTTAGATTTACCGCCCGGCTTTGGCTCTGGCAGTGAATACGAGATAGTGGACGACTGACCCCAAAGCTTAAATAGGCTCTGGGTATTGGTATATTACAGGGGAGCAGTGACTCGAGACCACACACTCCCAAACGGTTTGATTAGCCGACACGCCAATGATATGAGGCTGAATAATCACTTAGATTAATGGGGTAGCTCCCTGTTATCGTGGTGGCTGAATAAGGGGCCCCAATCCCCTAAGGCACTTGACCGCACACCGATGTCCAAATGGATTAGGTGCGTGGCACAAGGTAAGAAGCGATTAAAAACTACTCACGTAGTTGGGCGTTTCTTTGTGGGTATCAACGCGATGCCCACCCACACCTTATATATAAACCTTATGGTTTCAGGCCCTGATTTCAGGGGATGCAAACCTTTATATGCTTGGCTGCTATTGGTATTATAGGTAAAAAAATGAGCCAAAGCATTAAAGAGATGCTTGCGCATTGGGAAAAATCCCGTGCCAAGCCAGCCAGCACACCACTACCACAGCGTTTCTATGACGTGAGAAAGAAACGAACAGGTATACCGAGAAAAAGCACAGGAGGCATGACGCCTGAAGGCGAAGCCCTCCGAGCAAAAGAACTCGGTCTCGATAAAAAGACCGCAGACCCAAAGCTTATATAGAGCTTTGCTATTGGTATAGTATAAGGGGTAAGAGCAGAGAACAAAGGCGGCTTTAAGTAGCTATAAGCGATAACTATCTTACCCCCTCCCTACTTATCAGGTCCTGATTTTTTAAAGTTCACATCGGAGGGAGCCCCCTTTATATAGGGGGTCGGGCGTCCCGCTTTAACTCCCTCCTGTTTAGAACATTTGACATAATAAGGGTGGCGTGGGGCTCTGACAAACCGTTTCCAGTCAAGTGAGAACCCACACATATAATTGAAACCATGACGATACATCTTAGAGAGAATGAGAACTTAATAGGGGTATGATTTAACGTTTCTTGTTATTAATCTGTTTGAGAATAAGCGCAAGTCTGCTTTAAAAAGTTACTTAAACAAGTGACAGGCATATTTTCCAGAGTGACGAGTCTATACTTATGTGGTCTCTATACTATACTAACGTGCGAATGGTTTTTATATGTTCACGCCTATAACAAGGCCTTTGTTAACATAAATGGGGAGACTCTTTTTAAGGCTCTCTCTCCCCCTTGAACAATCCTAACGCAACCGTCTTAAGAGTCTATATCAGTAAGAGCGGCCTTTAAATCGGCCAAGCTTATTTTACCTGATTTTACTGCGGCGACTATACTTTCCGGCGTAGCCGAAACTTTAGCCGTAGCAACTCGACGAGTAGCCTGTAATTCAGCGACACGGGTTTGAACTGCACTGACGAAATCAGCGAAATCCTTTACCGTAAACGCTTCGTCTAAGGCTTTAAGGGTGTCAAGTTTGACTCCGGCAGGCAAGCGGCCTCCTTTTGGAGCTTCGTAGCCAATAGAAGCCATAAGGCTTTTGACTATTCCACTATCTCGGGGAGCAGCAAGGTAGTCCATAGCGGTTCCTTTTTGCGTCTTTGTAGATGCGGGCATATACTTTTTACCTCCTTTCATTATTGTTAAGTCCTTATCCGTTTCCGGTATATATACAAGGGTTAGGTAGTATATAACAGTATGGGTCAAATTAGTATATAAAGCACGGGGATACTTATATAGGCCCATATACCTCCCGCTCACTGTTTATAGGATTCAGGTCCTGATTCAGGTGCCGCGCATATAGACCCTAAGCATATAAGCTCTATGAAGCCCGACAGCCCGCACTATATAAACAAACGGCACACCGCTATAGTGAGAACCTTAGCTTTATAGAGCCTATTATATAAGACTACTGGGCATCATTACGATTTGAAGCTCTATATGTCTACGGGGTGGGGAGATTAGGCATGCTCGATTGAGCCTAACGTCGATATGTTGCCGTGAGAACATGCGATATAGAGCCTAAACAAACTAAAACCAGTTTAAGTTCAGTATAGAACTGGTTTGGTGTATATGTTCGCAGAACAGAGGCAATGTAATGCGTATGTGTGCTATATTATTATAGGCTCTATTAGTCTATGCTCTATAAAGACAGTATATATGCTCTATTAAGCCCCCTTATTGGTATATATAGAGCAAGAGATATATTGTCTAATAGAGCAATACTCTTAATATAGTATAATATAGTGTCCCGTTTTTCTGCGTATAATAGGCGGGATTGGGGCATAGAAACGGTTGAGCATGAGGTTATATCTTTAAGGCCCAAAAACCACCCAAAAGCTTAAATACTTTGAAACCATCTTAACTACAAGGTAAAAAATGAGCAAAATCGAACCGAGCCTTAGTGATATAGAGAGCCTACTCTCTATGTTAAAGCCTGAAGAAATAGCTACGCTAATGAAAGATATACCTGTGAATAATAGAGCTTATAAGATAGACTATTCACACCGTATAAAGCGTAATGCTATAAACACTACATACTTTAGTAGTGCTATATGTCCTCACCACGTAGATAACTTCGAGGACTATAAAGAACACGACGAAGGCATAAGACAACAAGCCCTAAGTGGGATAGACAGCAGGGAGCTACTATTAGTATGAGTAGCGCAGACCCAATAAAGATAGATGAATTTGGCATAGAAGTATGTATGGTATGCGATTGTGCGATAGAGCATAACAAGTGCCTATGTGATATGAGAGGTTGGTAGTATGGATAAAGAATTTACTGTTGATGATATAAAGCTGGTATTGAGAGGTAAAGAAAACTTCCCAATAGTATATGTTAGTGGCTATGAAGATAAAGAGTATAAGTTTATACGACAGTTAGTCAAGGATGTATATCCTAAGACTGAAGAAGATATGTATAGCACTTCGCAAGGATTAAGGAAAATCTTTACTACGCTTAGATATATGGAAGATTATGACTACGAGAAGCTTATTGAAAAGATAAGGAGTTATTGTTAGTATGTTTGTGATAAAGGGTATTAAGTGTATAGACTGTGAAAGAGATATATACTACAACCCGACCAAAGACTTATATGTTTGCCGAGTGTGTGATTAGATATGATGAATACTATATGTTTAGGATGTGGTGATGATATGTTCGCTAACGTATTGTTATGTGAAGTATGCTGGAATGGTGACTGAGATATGTGGTGGCTGAGATTTAATAGTTTAAAAGAAGCGGAAGCAAGCGTAGGAGGGTTATCTGCGCCAAGTAAGATGCCCTCGTATGCTTGGAGTATATCTGCTAAGAGATGTGATATGGGTAGCAAGCTCGCAAAGATAGAAGGGAGTGTATGTAATAAGTGTTATGCACTGAAAGGGAGATATATGTTCCCTATGGTTCAGAACGCACTTGAGCAGAGATATGAAAAGTGGGCTGAGAATAGAGATGAGTGGACTAATGCTATGATATACATAATGAATACTAAGAAACATATAATTAAAACCGGAGTCTTTCGTTGGTTCGATAGCGGTGATATACAGGGTGAAGGTATGCTGAGCGATATTAACACTATCGCTTGGTCCTCGCCCAACATACGCTTTTGGCTTCCAACAAAAGAGTATAAACTTGTGAAGGAGTATACGCAGAACAATGATATAGCCCCTAACTTGATTATACGAGTGAGCAATCCTAATGTTAATAGCAATACGTTAAGAGGGCATGACTATATATCATCTGTGTATTCTAAAGATATGCTTGAGAATAGCGATGGATATATATGTCCATCTTCTAAGCAGGGTAATCAATGTAAAGATTGTCGTGCATGTTGGAGTGATAAGATTAGTGAGGTGAGTTATATTGCCCATTAATCCTGCTACGTTTCCCGCAGAGAAGTTTATACCAATATTATTGATACTACAAAGGATAAGTGAACAGATATGAGAGATAGGATAGGATGGGATATGCTCTTTCTATTAATGATGGAAGATATGATGAGAAGTGCTAACAGAGATATGGAAGGAATATCCGTTATGTTAGACGAGCTTGATGAGAATTTAAAAGGTATAGCTATGAACGGACAAGGTATAGGTATAAACTTTGAAGAGATACGCAAAGCGGAGAAGATGTATGAAAAAGAAAGTAGCTAAAGTGCCTTACGAAGGATATACCCTACCTAAGAGTAGTGAGAAGGGTGTTAACTTTATAGACTTCAACGAACCATATAAGTCAAAGGTTCCAGTTAAGAGAATAGTAAAGAAAAGGAGAAAAGATGAGTAAAGGAGAGCCAATAGCATATGAAGATGCACATAGGATAGCCAAACGACACCTTATACAGATAGGGCTGATGGATAGCACTGAGAAAATAGCTATCGTTGGGTCGCTGAGAAGAAAGGAGAAAGAGGTAGGAGATATAGATTATCAAATTATAGGCGACGCATATCAGATAGCAGAATATTTTAGAGATAAAGGTTGGCACTATGAGAGTGGTAAGAGTAAGAGACAGATATTCGTAGCCCCAAGTGGGTTATACCTTAACTGCTTCTATACTGAGAGAGTTCATTGGGGTGCGGCCCTTATGCATAACACTGGCCCCAGCAGATATAACATACGAAAGAGATACCTGATAAAGCAAAAGGGTGGAATATTAAATCAATACGGTTTATATATGCCACTCGAAGATAAAGAGGACGATTATTCATTGATAGCAGGTCAGACTGAGCAAGACATATACGATGCACTTGGTTGGACATACTGCAAACCCGAGGATAGAGAGTGAGTTTTGTGAGTGAAGCATATAAAAAAGAGATGGATATGGTGGTAAAGCGAGTCGGAGGAGGCGAAGCAACCGAGAGAGATAAAAAGTTTCTGGGTAGAGCATTAACGAGAGAGAAGCCACATACCTATGATGAGGTATATCAAGCATATAAGCGTAAATACTTAAGCAAGCCTGTTGGTTGGACAACTATGCCTGAACCAATTGAGTTCCTATATACAAAGGTCAAGGAGTTAGATATAGCATACGACGAAATGCTTAAATACCTTGACGACACTGAGATTACAGCGCCCAAAAGGGCGGAAATGAGCAAAGATATGAGCGAAAGAGACGACGAGTATAAACTCGACGACGGGGAGGATATAGAATCTGACCCAAGCATGGATAGGGAAGAAGAGCCGGAAGGCTTAGAAGCCCTGTTCGGAGATAAGGAAGATACCCCCGATGAAGTGGTAGAAGACCCTGAGCCTATCATAGATGATAGTGTTATAGGTAAGATAAAGGCAAGCGTAGGCGTGCCGGAAGAGTTTAAGTTTGCGAATGATATGACCTTCTATACTATGTTGCGAAACGTATTTAGAGGTAATAACATACTTGTGACGGGACCATCCGGTTGCGGTAAGTCATCTTTAGGGAAAATTCTCGCAGAGATAACTAACAAGCCATTCTATTCGTTTAACTTTGGTGATACAATGAACCCTTCAGCTAAACTGTTGGGTGATACGAAGTTCAACAAAGAAGATGGAACTTGGTTTAAGCCATCTCGCTTCGTTGGGGCTATAACTGATAACAGTGGAGCCTTCATTATGCTTGACGAGATAACAAGGGATAGGACAGGCGACTTAGCCAATATCCTTATGCCTGTGTTAGATGGTCAAAAGACCTTAGCGTTAGACGAAAGTGATGACGCAGACATAGTGAAGTTGGATGATAATGCCTTCTTCTATGCTACTGCTAACATAGGTAGGGAGTATCTTGGATGCGCTCACGATTTAGATAGGGCATGGAAGGATAGGTTTTGCGGTGGACTATATGAGTTAGAGTATCTACCTCAAAAGAAAGAGCAAGAGTTAGTTCAAATCCGTGTTCCACAGATAGATGAAGATAATGCAAGGCGTATAACTGAGTTCGCTCAAAAGATACGAGGTCTATATAAGGCCGAAGAGTTAAACGTAGCAGTTTCGACTCGTATGTGTCTGACTACTGCGGAGTTCCTTGTTGATGGTATGTCTCTTATAGACGCACTGAAGCATACGTGTCTACCTTTCTATCCGGTTCAGGGTGGAGATGACACCGAAAGGGTTAGAGTTATACAGACCATCCAAAGTATGGGTGATTAGATGGCGAAAGCAAAGATAAGAAAGCATATGTATTGGCATGAGTTAGCAAAAGTATTACTTGAGCATGGACTTATGCCTAAGTATGTTGCGCAAGCGATAAAGACTGTCTATCCTGAAGCAGATATAACAGGAAGGCATGTTGGCGCATATAAGCGCAGACTGATATTGGATGGTATGTTAGAGAAAGACCTACCCAAGACTATAACGCCTAACGAAGCCCCCTCCCTACTCGAAGGTATGGTAGGTGAAGATGATAGGTTCATATATCAATGCACAGTAGGGTCAGCAAAGAGAAGCCTTAAGTGTTTTGAGTATAAGATGACAGAAGAAGTGGTAGACCACACTGAGATAGTAGACGCATGGATTACACAGATACAAGCATAGACACATGGACAGGGGAATATAGCGAAGAATATTGCTATTCCTGTCAAAAGTTTATCGAAGCAGATATGGATGGTAAGTGTCCTATATGTGAAGAACAGCTTGACTTTGGAACAGATGCGTGGGGAAGCGGAGATACAGCAAAAACAGCTATATCTGATGCACCAAGCGTATCTTCTACCGGAGATGTGTGGGGTAGGACCGGAAGCGACTATACGTGGGGCAAGCAAACCACTTGGAATAAGTGGAGTGGAGGCTCTATGTCTGGGATGTGGGGTTCATATGGGGTTCAAACCTATGGACAGCGTGATGATAATGCGGCTCGTATGCTTACGCATAAGAGACATTTGGATTCATTATGTAAGGTAGTAGACCCAACAGTGTCGCATAGCCTTAGTTTTGCTAATACGAGCACGGCCTATACCAATATGGGAACAGGTCAGATAGTTATAGATGGTTCACTGATTAAGGGTAATGATGATAAGTTAGATATAGTATCGGGATTAGCCATACATGAAAAGCTACACCTCGTTCATACCCATCCTCTAATAAGATGGGAAAAGCAATATGGGAGAGATAACGTATTAGACCATTGGGAAAGTGAACTGCTACACTCTATCGGTAATTCGGTAGAAGATGAGTATATAGAAAAGCAGTTAGCAAAAGATTGTGCTGGGTTCGTGCAATATATAAGTAAGACTAAACAACATTACTTCGATGAGCAAATGAAGGATATACTTGAAAAGTCTGAACAGAACCCATATATAGATTTAATGAATACTATGCTTGCGTTCATAAGATATCCAGAGAAGATTGATAAGAATAGGAAGAAGAGACACGCTAAGCATTTACAATTCTTCGCAAGAGCATTAGCTAAAGCGTTGGATAGTAGAGAAAATGTCCTTAAAGCGATAGAAACCCTATTTGTCTATATGAAGAAGGTTGCTGAAAAGATGGTAAAGGATATGCCTGATGATAGTAAGGAAAAGATAGCTAAACGTATGGAAGAAATGCGTAAAACTTTTGGTGATACTGAACTGAGTAAAGATGATTGGGCAAAGATAGAAGAAAAACTTAAGGCAGAGCATCTAACAAAGATGGGTAGGGCTTCCACCTTTGGAAAGTTATTACCCACTGAATTGGACCATAGGAAGTTTGGTAATACGTGTGGGTCTACGGAGTATAGCCCTCCGGAGGGAGAGGAGCATGAACGGATGCTTGAGCAATCTTTAATAGATGAGATAGCAAGGTTGGAAGATAGTGACTATACTGAAACTAAGTTAGGAAAGAGTGAAGCCTTAACAACAAGGCAAACAAAGATAACATGGCAGAAGGCTGTTCCTCAAGAACATCATAATGAGACATATAAAAGAGACTCTCGAAAGATGAAGCCTCAGACTAACCTACTTAAGCGTAAGATACAGCTATATGGTAATAGGGATGTCTTAACGATACGCAATCAGAAGCGTGGAAGGATAGACAAGCGCAACCTACATAGAATACCTATGGATAGGTTAGATATATTCAAGAACACGATAACTAAAGAAGATAGCCCTTTAGATGTATGTCTATTGGTTGATGAGAGTGGTAGTATGGGTGGTGGTCGTATAGAACGAGCAAGACAGACCTGTATATCCATAAAAGAAGCACTTCAAGAAAACAGTATGCTTAACCTATGGGTAATGGGACATACTGCTGACGGTGAAAGGTGGCATAGTGACCCTAATACTACGAATATGACTATATATCACAGTCCTAAGATGAAAGATAGGCCTATGGCTTGTGGAGGTATGCGTGCAAAGTGCGAGAATAGGGATGGTAATGCTATACTTGCCGCTGGAGGTAAGGTAAGAGAAGAAACTGATGCCCCTATGTCTAACAAACTTATGATAGTATTCTCTGATGGTTCCCCTGCGGCGATAGGCTACGGTGGAACGAGAGGTATAGAACACACAGCTAAAGCAGTTAAGAGCCTTGAAGCTAAAGGATGGTCAGTCATCCAAGTAGGGTTCGGTGGCGCACACTTTCAAGAGCGTATGTTCACTAATCATATATACATTGATGACATTAACAATATAGCTGGTAAAGTTTCTAAAATTATTAGAAAGGTGATAAAAGTATGAGCAAATTTGAACAGACAGATAAAGTGAGCAAGCTAAAGACGGAGGGATGTTGTCATGTATATGAGATGTATCTAATGAAATCATTAGATAATAATAACGTAGCATATGACGTGAACTTCGACAGAGAGATGCTAAAATATGGTATAA
>Ga0315334_10001274_pt1 | contig 15531 bp, 30 predicted proteins | sample M150034915metaG_FD_205555 | JGI IMG/M metagenome (GOLD analysis project Ga0315334, IMG submission 205555) | Ammonia-oxidizing marine archaeal communities from Monterey Bay, California, United States - M1 500m 34915 | ecosystem: Environmental > Aquatic > Marine > Intertidal zone | place: USA... | reverse complement strand
AAGAATCCTAACGCATCTGCTCCTCAAACAGAGCAAGAGCCTCAACCTTTCTAGGAGAGACTCTCCACACCTGAGCACGTGACTAAACTGCTCACTTAGCCTTAATAGCAAAATGGTAATGCGCTGGATTGCAAATTCAGGATAATTGGTTCGATTCCAATTTAAGGCTCCACATTCTAACTATTGGAGAGACCAATGAGAAACATTCAAATACATTTAAAGCATCAAAATCCGTTATATATTAAAGCTCATCAAGCTATGTTGAATGCTACTGCACTCGACAATAGTTACGCTGAGCTTATGTACAGGGCTGACGTTCTTGGTTATAAAGAATCCTTTGTCAGCTTCTGTAACATCAACCACTATCAAATTGTTAAGGATAGTCTGCTTGAAATAACGGTACCCACTAACGCCTATGCATTCAGTCCAGAATCTGAGACTGGATACGACATGGCATCTGATTATATAAAAGGAGAGTAATATGAAGAAACTATTCACAATTATGTTGTTAACTATGTCAATGTCTGTGTTTGCTGGGTCAAGTAAGATTGACCAATACCTGCAAAACAAAAACCTTGTGCTTCAAGTACTTGGTGCTGGTGCATACTATGAAGATAATTGCGCTGGCTATACTGCTGTTGGTGATTTCTATCGCAACACGGCAATGATTCTTCATGACATTGAAGAGGATGACCTAGAGCACAATATATTATTTAATGCTGGCTATGACATCGCTAAATACTACAAGACCTGCTCAAGAGTAGCTAAAGAGTTTAATCTACTTGGTGTTGGCAATTTAATACAACAATAGGAGAGACACTATGAAACTAGCACTATTTCTTATAGTAACACTAGGCACTTGGTATATACTATTTGTGTTGTTTGCACTTAACATGACTGTATGAACTACACCACTATGTGTCTTAAAGAGGCAATTGCTCGGGTTAACGTCCTTAAAGATAAAGAAAAGGACGCTGAGCAATACCTAACACTTCACAGTATGATTACCACCCTTTACATACTGAAGAAGATGGGTTTTAAAAGGGTTCAACTGGAGGTTCTTGATGTTCCCATTTGACGAAGAAGTACTGGAAAGTATTGTTAACACTATAGCAATACTTTCTTTCACCGTAACAGCTATCATTGTAAGCTTAGCTGTCTTTTTATACTGTAAATACTGGAGATAATATGACCAACATGACATGGATAACTACACCGGGACACGGATTCCTACAAGTAACACAAGAAGAGTATAACTTTAATAAAGGAGACTTTATTGCTTCTCCATACTCTTACCAAAACAAAGATTACATCTACCTTGAAGAGGATTGTGACGCTTCTGGATTCCTTAAGGCAATGTATCCCGAGGAATGGGTTAACGTAATCCACGATATACCTGAGAAATATGACGAAAATGAGGTGTTCAAGACTGCCTGTTGGTAGATGGAAACCTTTCTAGTAATACTTGCTAGTGCGTTTGTTGCAATAATCATGTGGCAAACGTTTAACCTATAATAAATAAGGAATACATGAAAATACTAATAATTGAAAACGATTTTAACAAGAAGCATAAGATGTGGCAACTACTATGTTTAGCATCATCAAACTGCTTAGACATGGACTTTGCGCGTGGAGAGACAGAGGCAGAAGAGTTTTCCTCTATATCTCTTAACCTAGACGATTCAAAAGATGTGCGACAGTTCGATACGTTCCTTAAATATTGGATCGAACATGAAGTTACACCTAAAGGAGAAGACGATGACGACATATAACCCTGAGTTTAGAAGATACACTTGTTGCATATGTGAGGATATGTGTACTGGCTGGGGTAATAATCCCGAGCCACTAATGGATGATCGCAATGGTACTGTTGAGTGTTGCGATAAATGTAATAATAAAGTTGTGTCTTATAGGATGCGACAAATGTTTGGAGGAAGTTATGGAACAGAACAAGCCGACGCTTGATGATAAAGATTTTCTTAGATTGCAGAATGTACTGGCAAGGGTAGTTGGAAGATACTTCTGGTTAGCTTTTACAGAGAAACAGCCAGAAATTCAATACGCTGACAAGGTAAATGAAGCAACGCTTGATGCTAACAAGGCTTTTGCATTTCATGTCGAAGAACTTCTTGATGATGTCTTTGACATTATTGTGGAGGATATAGCTTACGAGCATGATATAGGGCGTACACAGGAACAATTAAATGAACTAGAAGAGGGGAAAACACTATCGAATACTTCATGACTATATACGAAGAGTATACGTTCTACAGAAAGTACTGTGTAGACGAAGACAAAGGAGAGATCCCTTTAAACTTTAATGAGTGGAAAAAGGAAGGGATGACACTATCTATGAAAAGGCCACTCCTTTCACCAAACATTCTAAAAGAGGAGAAATACTATGATTAAAGTAAGAAATATGACAAACAAGAACTGGAGACAAGTAGCAAATCAATTCATTATCAATAACACTGAAAATGGTATCGAATACTTCCAGAGCTACGCAGCAACCATCGTTAAGAATGTCCCTAATGATGGTATCTATCTTGATGAATACTACTGGGATTATTCTGTAACTACTGGTAGATACCGTAATCAATACTTGGGAGACTCTGGTATCGCTGAGACTCGTAAGAAGATTGCTGATGGCACTTATAAACTGACTGACCTTAACAATAGGAGATAACATGCAAGTTTGCGACCACTGTAAAACACCAATCGAAGAGGGCTTCCACATCAATGATGACGCTCTCTTTATGTGTGACGAGAAGTGTGTAGTTGGTTTATATCATGATATGAGGACTGCTAACCCTCATATCATTCCTGATAAGGGTATATTCCAAGAAATACACGAAGATATAGAAGATGATTATTTATTTTGGACAACTTTTGGAGACTAGGATGACAATGAAAACAACACAAATAAAAAGAGTACTTAACGCACTAACTAGCAGAAACTGGCTAACACTTCAAGACCTTCATATTTTAACTGGAGACCCTGAGGGTAGCATATCATCACAAATGAGAAACCTTAGGATGAAACAACACGGCTCTCATAATATCTTGAAAAGAGTAAAGGGGGTTAGAAATGACAATCTTTGGGAGTATAAACTAGTAAAGAGGTAAGGGCCACTAGGTGGTGTATAGGGCGTTAAAACCCTAAACCCTACCCAAGTGTTGCCTAAACCATTTTAAACGCCACCAACACACCTTCTTGGGACTCTCAGGAGGGTATAAGGAGAACAAATGACTGATAAAAAGAAAGTAAAGATTTATGAGTTCATGCTCGACAACGATGTAAGCATCAATGAGATACTTGATGTTATTATTGATTCCAACTCTCTAAAAGGGGTTGGAATTATTAGCCTAAAAGACCAAATGTGGGAGCATCTTAGACCACACATCAAAGGGGAGTACTACTAATGACACCAATTGACGCAATAGACCAACTAACAGAAGAAGGGCTTAAACAAGAGCTTATTGTTGCTTGGTGGAACAAAGAGACTGTTGAATTTAACGCAGACACAACACTAACAGATGAAGAATGGCTAGATCTTATTGAACATGCTGATTACAAAATGAGCTGGTCAAGTATTAACGATACATTTATGGATATAATTGAAGACATAAGGAGTAACAAATGAAGAAATATATATGGGAAGTTGGAGTGGACATACAGACAATATATCTATTCCCTGAGGCAGATAATGCAGATGAAGCTGAAATGTTAGCTGAAGATGAAATGAAGATGCTTACAATGGATTGGGAAGGTTTTGACTTTGATTACTATTCTAGTAGCGCACAGATAGAGGGTGTAACTCAAGAATATGCTCGATACATAGTTAAAGACCCTTTAGAGCAGGAATCTGTACGAGAACACTACACTGATGGAGAAATACTGGACTTCTTAATGGATATTGCCGAGGTTGGTGGTGTTGGAGAACTAGAAACATTTGTTAGAAAAGCAAAAGGAGAGTGATATGATTGACACAGAATGGAAACTACTACAACCTAGCACCTTATTCTCTGATAGGGATACGACTCAAGAAGCCATGCAATACATCGATGAAATTCTCATGAGAGTGCCTGCAAAAGGTGGTGATAGAATGATTGCTTATACAGCAGTGTACTTGCTTTACAACACTGTCGTAAAACATTATAACAAACAGATAGAAGAGCATAACGAGGAGTGTTACCAATGACTACTGGCGAACTAGGGATGTTACTGTTAATGGGCGGAGCTGTGTTTGGCATCTTCTTTACAATTGAATGGTGCAAGCATGAGGTTAAAAGGAAGAAGTTATGAAAACAAAAAGAAAGCCTATTAAAAACAAAATGCTCAACTGTGTGCGTCACAATAGATTGTGGCGCATGAGGATTATCAAAGACAAGAAGAAAGAGGAAAAGAAAAATGGAGATTATTTATGAATTATGGTTATATAATGATCTTCCTTTTCTTTATGTTTTTAATCAATATAATGTGCGAACTGGCGAGGGAGAAGAACAAAAAGGAATACTAACTCACGCCCCCGTAATGGGGGTAGCTTCGCAACCCCTGATGTAAGACCCTTTATCTAATAAGGGTGCGCGAACGAGGGGAAATATTAATAACTGGAGGTGTTATGAAACAAATAGCAATAAATAGATTGTCCGAAGGCATTGAAGATAGAACAAGAACCAAAGGCGTTAGAAATTCTACAGCTGCTGTTTACTTTAGAGACTCCGGATGTATATATAACGATTTTAGAACTGAAAGAATAGTTAGTGATACGATTCAACTCCTCATTCATACCTTTAGCCGGTCTGATGGGGTAGCAAAGCTAACTGCAACGTCTATCAAGATAGGTAACATAGTTAAAAAGGTACTGGGAATAGATAATGATTCAAAAGCTATATCTATTAAACTGGGGGATTTTATACTGTCTGAGTTTGTATCTCAGCATTACTTAAACCTTGAGAAGGAGTCTTTCTTTTGCATTGAAGAAGTTTATGTTCAAGGAAAGAAGTCCCAGTTTGGACATAACCCGTATCTATTAACTATCGGGCCAGAGTTCCCAGAGATAACAATCAAGCCAAAGCTACGGACTGGAATGTCTATGAAGAAATACAATCACTATTCCGATGGAACGCGAATGGTTGAAGGTGTCCTTGAGCATATGGGCAGAGGCTCTAACAATTTTAAAGGTACTGAGGATTTACAATTCTTCAAGTCTTTAAATAAGCTAGAGTCTGTCAAGTGGTCTATCAATAGTAGAGTAGCAGAGGTAAGTAAAGCTCTTAAGGAGGATCTTACGTGTAGATACATGACCGTACAAGACTTTGATGGTAATGACTGTCAGTTTGATGTTTATGATATTCAAAGAGATTATAAGAATAAACATTTAAACGATATCGACCTTTACCTTAATGGGGATATGTTTGAGCCTCACAAAGGTAACTCAACGACCATTCCAATTCTTGAGAAAGAGATAGCTGCGCTTACTAAGAGGCTATCTAAACTAAAGAATAAGGGAAAGATTCAAGAGACAAAGGATAAGATTCACTTAGTCCATAAAAGGTACGATTCTGAGAGTCAGAAGTGGACTGATAAGCAATACTGCTTAAGGAAACAATCCGTATCTTCAAGAAACAAGGCTATCATTGAGACTGTTCACGGAACTAATACAGAGCCCGGATGGTTAGGATATGATTTTTACCAATCAATGTTCTTGGATTATCGTGGAAGAATCTACAATACAGATCCTTTCTTTAGCTATCAATCAAACGACCTTGCAAGAGGACATTTCTTGTTCGCTGAGGAAAAAGAACTCGACCAGAAAGGTGTGGAATATACGTTTATCCATGCTGCCTGTTCGTTCAACGCGTCTTATTCTCTAGAACAACTGCCTGATATGATCTGGCTTGAGAATGATTATGCTAAGGAGCTTCGTAAAGATGGGCTTATGGATATCTCAGTTGATAAAATGAGTGTTAACGATAAGCATAACTGGACTGTTGAGAACATTGACATGCTTCTTGATATAGCTGAGAATCCTTTAGACCATGTTGAGCTGTGGATGTCTGCTGAAAAACCGTGGGTATTCTTGTCGTTATGTTTCGAGGTTGGAGGAATTGTTGGTGCTGCACTTACTGGTGAGCCTTACATATCTGGAATGCCTGTGGCGATAGACGGAGTTAACAACGGTACGCAACATTTAGCTGCAATGTCGAAAGATGAGATGGCTGGGAAACTCGTAGGGCTAACTCCTTTAGAGATACCAAAGGACTTTTACTTAACGATTGGTAAGGGAATGTTGGAGATCAACAAGGATACAGAGATAGGGAAGAAGCTTAACAAAATGCCTATGAAGTTAGTAAGAAAAGGTATTAGTAAGCGTGGCTCAATGACAAGGGCTTACGATGCTGGTGCTAGAAAGATTGGTGAGATTATTTACCAAGATTCTTACGATGCTGGTATTGTTTCTAAGTATAAACTAACAAGGTCTGACGCAAGAAACTTAGGCAAGGACTTGGTTAAGGTTTATGATAGTGTATGTAGTGGGCCAGTTGACATTAAAAAGTTCCTTCAAGGGCTTGTAAAGCACCGACTAGTCGGCATGAAGATGAAAGATGTATCATGGGTTGCGCCTTCTGGCTTCCCTGCGGTATGTGAAAAGTTCGTTCAGGTTAAGGGCTTCTGTAAAGCATCTGTCAATAGCAAGAGAATACATCATGTATATCTTGAGAAGACTGACAGACCGGCTACAGTAGAGCACTTATCAGCTATTGGGGCTAACTGGGTTCATTCTTATGATGCCGCTCATATGTCATTAGTAATCAATAGGTTATCTTCTAGTTCTTTTGGAGCAATCCATGATAGTTATAGCTGTCATGCTTCAGATGTACAAGAAATGATTGATACAACTAAGGATGTGTTTATTGACATGTATAGTGTTAATGTGTTTGATAACATGAGGGAGTTTATTGTCTACGGTGCAGATGCTAGTATAGAGAATCCTAAGTACGGAAGTCTGGATCTTGAGTTAATAAGGGAGTCTGACTTTTTCTTTTGTTAATCTTATGCGTCCGTTACTAAGGGAGTGCACTGTTTTTTACAGTAAGAAACACCCAACAAGATTGTAAGAGTGGATCGTGGTAGTCCTTCTCTTACTAAAGAAAAACCATACTTATCTCCCTTACCACACCTCCGGGGGAATAGTATGGTTACTTTTTTTGAAGTGCCTTGCGCTTCTAAAAGAAAAAGATCTCACGGTGTGGGACTTTGTAGCGACAGGAAATCCCTGTCTTTTTAATCAAGTATGAGGAAAATAAATGATACTTAAAAATGTAAAAATAAAATGGCCTAGGCTTGGGGATAATCCCGGCACTAAGTATGCTTCAGATGAGACAGAGTGGTCGGTAGACTGCTACCCAACACCTGAAGAGTCTAAGCAGTGGGTAGTAGATGGTTACGCGCAGAAGGAGCGCTTCGACAACGAGTCGGGCGAACCATTTGTGAAAATCAAACGCAACACTCACTTTAATAAGAAGAATCCTGTAACAGGTACTATGGATAAAAATCCTATCTCGCCTCCTTTTGTCAAAGACCAGTATGGTGACGAAATGGATCCAAGTAACATTGGTAATGGCTCTGTATGTAACGTACAATACATGGTAAGAGACTGGGAATACGCTGGAAGATCTGGCAAATCACCAACTTTAGTAGGAGTTCAAGTAGTAAAGCTTGAAGAATACTCGGGTGGTGGTACTTCAGACGAGTTCACGTACGCTATTCGTCCAACTGCAGACATTGCTGAAGACGATGAGGATGTGCCTTTCTAATTTCCGACAAGGAATACCCTGAGCATGGTGTAAAACTGCTCACTAATTAGGAGAAACGAATGGAACTCAGACAGTATCAAAAAGATGCTCTGAATTCGATCATTCGGTCTCACAGACGAGGTAACAAAAACGTGTTGCTTCAGGCAGCTACCGGATCTGGTAAGACTGTAATGGCGTCAGCATTTGTGAAACATTTTGTAGAACAGGGAAAGAAAGTGTTGTTCCTTGCTCATCGCAGAGAGTTAATCATACAATGTTCAGAGAAACTAGATGCATTTGGAATTAAACATGGAATTATCATGGCGGGAACGCAAGGACAGTTCTGGTTTGATGTTCAGGTGGCATCTGTAGACACGCTAAGATCTAGATCAATGACAAATAAGACAGAGGAGTTACCTCCTGCTGACTTAGTTATTATTGACGAGGCTCATAGATGTTTAAGTCAAACATACCTTAAGTTGATTGCTAAGTATAAAGACAGCATGATTCTTGGGCTAACAGCAACACCTGTTAGATCAGATGGCAGAGGACTCGGACATATCTTCACTGATATGGTACAAGCCCCCTCAATAGGGTGGCTCACGTCCAAGGGAAGCCTCGTACGGGCTACTTATTACGCTCCATCTATACCTGACCTCAAAGGCATACAATCGTCGATGGGAGACTATAATATGGTACAACTATCCGAGAGGATGGATAAGCCTAAAATTATTAGTGATGTTATATCTTCATGGAAAAAGATAGCAAAAGGAAAGAAGACTATTGTGTTCGCTACATCTGTGGCTCATAGTATGAATCTTGCAGAGTCTTTTGTAGACATTGGAGTTAGAGCTGCACATGTCGATGGAAGTACTGATAACGACGAGCGTGAGAGGGTTCTAGGTGAGTTTAACAGAGGAACTATTCAGGTAATTTGTAACTGCATGGTTTTAACTGAGGGATTTGACTGCCCCCCTGCTGAAGTGTGTGTACTTGCCAGACCTACAAAGTCTTTAGGTATGTATCTTCAAATGGTTGGTAGAGTTTTACGACCTCACCCGGGAAAAGAAACCGCAACTATTATCGACCACTCTGGTGCTGTGTACATGCATGGCTTTGTCGAGGACGAGGTAGAGTGGAGGCTAGACCCAAAGAAACCAATATCAATTAAAGAAAGGAAAAGAGAAAGAGATAAGGAAGAGTCACTAATTGTCTGTGATGGATGCTTTACGGCATACTCTGGATCAAACATATGCCCCAAGTGTGGGCATATAGCAGAGAAGAAGTCGCAATATGTAGCGGTACTTGATGCTGAACTTGGTCTTGTTGACAAGGCTAAGAGAGTAGTTAGTAAGAAGCTTTCGTATGCTCCTGAGTTTAGGGCAGAGTTCTACTCTATGCTACTGGGCTATTGTGCTTTGAAGAGTTACAATACAGGATGGGCATTTCATACATATAAGAACAGGTTTAAATTAACACCTAATTATGGGGACGTTGAGCCAACTAAGCCAAGCAAAGAATGTATGAACTATATAAAATATTTACAAATAAGAAAAGCAAAAAGCAACAATAATAAATAGGAGGTGTAAATGAGTAACCATTTGGATGTTACTGGTAAGTGGTACGGAGTGTTGACTGCACTTGGTATCGACAGAGAGTTCCTTCAAAACAGACACGGGCCTTGTCCTATCTGTCAAGAAGGTACTGATAGATTTAGGTTTGATGATAAGGATGGTAGGGGTACATACTATTGCAACCACTGTGGTGCTGGCGATGGCTTTGAACTTTTACAAAAGGTAAAGGGATGGACGTTTGTAGATTGTCTAGATGCTATTAGACCTATCATAGACCACACAACAATACAATATAGCAAGCCAAAGAAAGACCCAACCATTGCGCTTAAGAAGGTGGCTCGTATGAGTACGCCTGTTAACTTTAATGGTAGTGTCGCTGACTACTTAAGGAATCGTGGGATTGAAAACTACCCAGACACCTTAAAGGAGGCTCAGTTATACACATGGGAAGAGGGTGTAAAGCTCGGACCATTCCCTGCAATGCTTGGACTGATTCAAGATGCCAAGGGTGCGGGTGTGTCGTACCACATAACGTACACACATAACGGTCAGAAACTTAAAGGCATGACATCAAGAAAGATTATGCCACCTAAAGGTACTATTACTGGTGCTGCAATTAGACTTCACGACCATGAGGGACACATATGTTTAGCTGAAGGTATCGAGACCGCACTAGCTGCAAGTAAAGTAGCTGAGCTACCCGCCTTTAGTGTCATGAACGCACACTGTATGGCAACCTTCGAGCCACCAGAAGACGTAACTGCTGTAGATATTTATGCAGATAACGATGCGTCTTTCGTTGGACAGAAGTCTGCTTATCAACTGGCTGAGAGGCTTGCTGCTAAAGATATAAAAGTAAACATACTTATCTCTCCAGTAATTGGAGAGGATTGGCTGGACTACTTAAACAACTTAAACTAAGGAGTTAAAATGAAAATAATTAAAGATAAAGACCTGCCACAAGGATCTCAAGAGTGGCTTGATGTTCGTAGTGGATACGGTATGGCTTCAGAAGTTGGAGCATTACTGGGTGTATCTAAGTGGGAACCAAAGACACCACTCTCTTTATATAAAGTAAAGACTGGTGAGACAATCATCAAGACAAACTTTGCTATGAATCATGGCAACAAATATGAAGATGAAGCAAGACAAATGTTTGAAGATGATATGGGCGCCACATGGGAACCTGTTGTCGTGCTGAATGAATCATTAAATATTGGAGCTTCACTTGATGGATGGAGAGAGAAAGATAACTCTGTTCTTGAAATCAAATGTCCTCTTAAAGGTGTCACCTCTGACCTTTGGGTTGAGTTGGCTACCACTGACAGGATACCTGAGCAATACTGGTTACAATGCCAACAGCAAATGCTAGTGACAGGCTCTGAAAGATTATACTTCTGGGTGTACGATGTAAACAATACATCTGGACTCATGAAGGTAATCAAACCAAACAAGAAGGCACAAGATAGCATCGAAAGCGCTTGGAATAATTATTGGAACAAGCAGCCTCCTCTTGCCACCACAGCGGATGTCATTGAAAACTCTGACGTTCTTTGGGCTGATGCCGCAAGAGAATGGAAAGAAGTTTCAATTGCACTGAATGAGCTTAAGAAAAGAGAGTCGTCACTTAAAGAGTCTCTAATTGAAATGGCCGGAGGTCAGTCAATGACAGCTGGAGGTGTTCAAATGAAAGTATCAAGCGTAAAAGGAAGGGTAAACTATAAACTTGTACCCGAACTTGATGGGATAGACCTTGAGAAATACAGGGACTTACCTTCAACAAGGCACTACTTCAAGGTAACTGAGGAGAAACAACATGCCTAGCCCAAGCTATGAGCTAAGCTTTAGTATAGATCCAGTCCCTGCTTCGAGACCTCGTGTCACGCAGTGGGGTACATACTATGGAAAGAAATACAAAGGCTTTAAAAAAACAATGGAAGAGTTGGTGGTTAGTTATCGCCCCACAAAGGTACTTGAGGATCTCATATCTGCCGATATGACGTTCTTTGTGCCAATTCCAAAGTCATGGTCCAAGAAGAAGAAAGCTGCCAAGGTAGGGAAGTATTGCGATAACAATGCTGACCTAGATAATTACGAAAAGGCAATACTAGATTCTCTTAATGGACACTACTTCATAGATGACAGGCAAATAGTAGAGCAAGCCTCAAGAAAGATCTATGCTGAGCAGGGATCTATACATATAATCATAAAGGAGATTGGAGATGTACCTAGATGAATCACACCTATACTTTTTACTTTGGATTCCAATTGCTTATGGAATCTATAGGGCATTTAAGAAGCACGGGACAGACCAGTACAGTGAAGGTATAGCTGATGCTATATGTATGCACCATGCTGGCACACTTAAGTATGATATCATAGTCAATGAAGATGGCGAAGAAGATATAGAAATAAAAATAAACGGAGGAAAATAATGACTAGAAATGTAGATGATTTAATTGACTACTGGTTTGACGATAGGGGTATCTCTAAGAACGGCAAGCCAATGGGACAAGCTATCAAAACATTAGAAGAAACAACAGAGCTGCTTGATGCACTTAATAAAGATGATAAGGTAGAAGTAATGGACGCTATTGGTGATATTTATGTAACACTTAGGGGTGTTTGCAGAACATATGGAGTTAACATGGACATGTGTATTGAACAAGCATACAATGAAATCAAAGACAGAACAGGCCACCTTGGAGAAGACGGCGTATTTGTCAAGGACTAACCATGGACGACACCACAAACCCTAAGCACTACAAAGAGCATCCATCTGGAATAGAATGTATAACCCTCACAGAACACATGGGTTTTTGCCTTGGTAACGCGCTTAAATATATATGGCGAGTTGATTTAAAGCATAACGATGGGGGAATTGAGGATCTAAGGAAGGCCAGATGGTATATTGAAAAAGAAATAGAGAAAAGGATGAACAAAAATGAAAGCAAAATACCTAGGAATAACGATAGACAGAGAGAAGAGCCGGAGTATGACGCCGCAAGCGATAGATTTATTGAAAGGCTATTACCTGAGGGGCACTGAGAAGGATCCGCAAGAGGCATATGCTAGAGCTAGTGTTGCATACTGCGGTGGAGATTTAGAATTAGCACAGAGGTTGTATGATGGGGTATCTAATAATTGGTTTATGTTTAGCTCTCCTGTGCTTAGTAATGCCCCTACACTGGGGGATGAGCCCAGAGGACTCCCTATTAGTTGCTTTCTTAGCTACGTCCCTGACACTCTTGGCGGTCTTATTAGCCATCAGTCTGAGCTTGCTTGGTTAAGTGTAAAGGGTGGAGGAGTTGGAGGTCATTGGTCGGATGTTCGTGCAGTAAGTGACAAAGCACCATCACCAATACCATTTATTAAAGTAGCAGACTCAGCGATGACTGCTTACAAACAAGGACAAACAAGGAAAGGAAGTTATGCAGCGTATTTGGACGTGTCTCACCCAGACATTATTGAGTTCCTCAATATTCGGGTACCTACGGGAGGCGACAGTAACCGTAAGTGTTTTAATCTTAACAATGCTGTCAACATTACTGATGATTTTATGGATTCCGTTGTTGCTGGTGGTAGCTGGGATCTCGTCGATCCTCATGATGATAGCGTTAGGGATTCAGTCGATGCTAGGAATCTGTGGGAAAGGATACTCGAAGTTCGTTATCGTACTGGAGAGCCTTACCTTAATTTCATTGATGAAGCTAACAGACATCTGCCGAAAGCTCTTAAAGATAAAGGTCTAAAGATTCGTGGAAGTAATCTATGTAATGAAATCCACTTACCAACTGATGAGAACCGTACGGCTGTATGCTGCCTCTCGTCACTTAACTTGGAGACGTATGATGAATGGAAAGGAACGACAATGGTGGCCGACCTTATTACTATGTTGGATAATGTTCTCACTAACTTCATTGATAATGCCCCTAGGGAGTTAGCTAACGCTACTCACTCGGCATATCAGGAGCGTAGCCTAGGCCTAGGTGCAATGGGTTTCCATTCGTACCTACAATCAAAGAATATCCCTTGGGAATCTGCGATGGCTGTCGGACAAAACAGAATGATGTTCGAGAACATTAAGTCACAAGCACTGGTAGCAACAGAAGATCTAGCTAAGACACGTGGAGAATATCCTGATGGTAAGGGTACAGGTAGACGCAACTCACACCTGATGGCTGTCGCACCCAATGCTAATTCTGGAATGATCCTTGGTACGTCTGCATCTATTGAGCCTATCAAATCAAATGCTTACACGCACAAGACTAGAGTGGGTTCACACTTCATCAAGAACAAGCACCTTGAAGCTGTACTAGAAGAGCACCGACTATTACTTGGGAAGGATAAAGACTGGTTGAATCGTGAGTGGAGAAACATTGGACACCATGAAGGATCTGTTCAGCAACTTGACTATCTATCTGATTGGGAGAAGGACGTCTTCAAGACAGCCTTTGAGCTTGACCAGAGCTGGGTAGTAGAACAAGCATCCCAGCGACAAGAGTTTATATGTCAAGGTCAATCTGTTAATCTATTCTTTCCTTCTGGAAGTGACAAGTCTTATGTTAATAAGGTACACATCCAAGCATGGAGGGGTAAGTTAAAAGGTTTGTATTATCTACGCACCTCAGCCAGTAGTAATGCGGAGAATGTAGGTAAGCAAGTAGAACGTGTAGCTCTTAAAGATTTTGTGGAGGACTCAGAATGTCTAGCATGCTCAGGTTAAGGTGCGTAACTTGTCAGAACGTTAAGCCAGAAGCGGAGTTCTATGAAAGAGCAGGCTCCGCCCTTGGCAGGAAAAGAGAATGTATACCATGCTATAAATTAAGAGAGCAGAACAATAGATTCTTGAAACTGTATGGACTAACCACTAAACAATACTTTCAGAAGCTTGAAGATCAGGGAAGTATATGCGCCAATGAGGAGTGTAAGCTTCCGTTAACTGGTGGGAATGGGACGCACCTAGATCACGACCATGAAACGGGAGTCAATAGAGAGTTCCTATGTCGATCATGTAACGTAGCAGAAGGACACCTTAATAGCAGTCCTGAAATTGCTATGGGACTTATAGATTATATGAGGAAGCACAATGGCAAGAAGCAAGAAGGCTGAAGCAACCTTATATGAACAGAACGGGGGGTATAAAAACCCCTCACCAGACATGAGGTTAGCTATAAAGTTAAGCAGGATAGATGTTTCATGGTTTAGCTTTGAAGAACACGGACTATACCGAAAGGGAGGTCCATTTGATAATAATAAAGAGGAAGAAGATGAGTCTACTAGAAGAGAACAGAACGTACAAACCGTTCAAGTACCCGTGGGCGATGGAGTTGACGGAGCAGCACGAGGATTTACACTGGACGGAGAAGGAACTAAACCTAAGTGATGACGTCACTCAATGGAAGGACGGATCACTATCAGACACTGAGAAGAACCACATCACACAGATCCTTAGATTGTTTACACAGTCTGACGTTGTGGTGGCTGGCAACTACTCAACACTATATATCCCCAAGTTTCTAAACAACGAGATTAGATCTATGCTACTATCCTTTGCAGCTAGAGAGGGTATACATCAAAGGGCGTACGCTTTACTTAACGACACGCTAGGACTACATGAGAGTGAGTACTCCATGTTCCTAGAGTACGACGCTATGGTAAAGAAGGTTGACTTCATGAAGGATGCAGATGTAAATACACAGCACGGATTAGCGAAAGCTCTAGCCTTAAGTGTATTCAATGAGGGCGTGTCCCTCTTCAGTGCGTTCGTTATGCTGTTGAACTATCAAAGGCACGGCAAGATGAAAGGAATGAACACGGTAGTTGAATGGAGTATCAGAGACGAGACGATGCACGTTGAAGGTATGAGTAAACTATTCCGTGAGTTTGTAGCAGAGCATCCAAGGTTAGTGAACGATGAGTTTAAGAGAGAGATTTACGAAATGGCAAGGACCATTGTTAGGCTTGAGGATAAGGTTATCGATCTTGCTTATAAGGCTGGAAGTGTGGATGGTCTTGACAAAGCTGAAGTTAAAACGTACATTAGGTATCTGGCGGACAGGCGTCTAATCCAGATGGGATTTAAAGGAAACTTCAAGGTAAAGACAAACCCCTTACCTTGGGTAGAGGAGTTAACATCAGGTGATTCGATGAGTAA
>Ga0315334_10001270_pt1 | contig 15542 bp, 24 predicted proteins | sample M150034915metaG_FD_205555 | JGI IMG/M metagenome (GOLD analysis project Ga0315334, IMG submission 205555) | Ammonia-oxidizing marine archaeal communities from Monterey Bay, California, United States - M1 500m 34915 | ecosystem: Environmental > Aquatic > Marine > Intertidal zone | place: USA... | reverse complement strand
GATCACCATGCCTAACGGCACGGAGGCGTTTACCCATCAGCCTTGGACGGGTCCATTGGATATGGACGCACCAGACACGAAGGTTGTCTTCGATCATTACACGGAAGAAGCAGGAGTATGAGTAAGGATTACACAGCGAATCCAGACTTCTGTCCTGTCTGTGGATACGATGAGATCACAGCGCACCAGATGGAACTAGACGGAACTAGCGGGTATCAGGCTGTTACCTGTGACCATTGTGATGCCGAATGGCATGACCTATGGACTTTGACAGGTTATGAACTAGTAGTGGAGCCAGCATGAATAAAAACTACGTCGAAAATCCAAACTTCTGCCCCAACTGCGGAAGCCCGGAGATCAACGCATCTCATTCCACGTTTGACTTAGACCATGATCTGACACCGAAGGCATGGCAGGCCGTTACCTGTGATGCGTGTGCTAGCGAATGGAATGACATATACACGTTGACAGGCTACGAACTAACAGTAGAGTCAGCATGATCGAACTAATCAGAGGCGACCGCAAGGTCGAATGGATTGACATAGGAGAAGGCTGGAGCGGTGACTACGATCCAGACGATCCAGACGATACAGCGTTGCTACGTTTCGACGTTCTAGAACTGACGAACATTCACGGACTTTTTTCGGACAGTCCTGTAATGGAGTGGGAAGTTTTGGATGACGCGTCGTACTGTACGCAGATGCCAGCGGATACATCCGACGACATTCTGCGTCAGGCAGCCGGGATCATTATGGATGCCACCTATGGCAAGACGAATATCAAGAAGATTTGCGAAGAACTGTCTTGGATTTCACCGGGCTGGTTGGACGCAGACCACAACATAGAGAAGGGAATCGTAAACGAATGATGGACTTCAAGGCAAGAGGCGCATTTTTCGCAGCGAAGAAACTTGTGAGCGGTGGGAAGAAACGCCGCAAGCGTAAGAAGTTGATATAACACCGGGGGGCGCAAGCCCCCCACCCCTTACCCAACTGAAAGGAGTCCCCACATGGGCGACAGAGGTAACATAGAAATCGTACAGGGCACACGATGGGCAGGCGAGGGTCAAGAGACACGCGCCTTGGACAGCGTGTTCCTGTATACGCATTGGCGAGGTAGCCAAGTAGCGCAGATTCTTGCCAGCGCGTTGGAGAAAAGTGGAATCCGGGGCGGCGATCCGTCGTACCTGACTCGCATAATCTTCAACGAATTGCAAGGCGATGATCGCACAACGACAGGGTTCGGCATCAGCGTCGGGCATCCAGATGACAACGAATATTCAATTCCAAAGGTTATCTGGCACCGTAATAATGAAGGCCAGAAGGAACTGCGAATTCTTTACAATGGTAGAGATTACTCACCAGAAGAATTCGTAGCAGAATACGCCAACAAGGAACAGTCAGAAGGCGTATTGGTATAAGATCACACATCAGAAAGCGCCGGGGGTTCTCCTTCCCCCCGGCGCTTTCCCTTTTTTATGATAGGATTACGGCCATGATACGAGTTACCGGAACCATCCCAGCGACAGAAGGCGCGCCCGAACACCTACGCCCCTTAGAAACGCGCCCCACCAAAGATGAAAAAAACTTTATGTTTAATCGGTCATCCCTGCGCGGACCTAAAGATGCCGAACCATTTGATCTGTCCTACACCGAAGCAGAAGGCTGGTCGAATCCCGACGCCCGCATCCTAATGAAAATCAACAAGAAAATGCGTGGGATAACGAAGATTCGGCTTCTACCTTATCGGGGCGGATACTATGGTATCAAGCCAACTCTTGAAGGCACCGAAGAAGAGGTCGCTTCTACTATTGCAACTATTGGGAGCCAACTCTCTCCACCCATTGAAGGCTTGAATATCGTATCAGATTCACCCCCCATCGACAAGCCGGGTCACCTCTACTAAATCATCGCAAGCAATCCTAAGATAAAGTTTATTGTTTCTGAATCAACCCCTTCTTCATATAAGAAGAATGGTCGCTGTTCTTCTGGCAAAGAAAATGCTTCTATTGCCACAGTAAGAACCTCCATCGGGTACATCTCCACGCCATTCGCCATTGGTATTTCCAAGCCAGACGCCCAAGATGGATCATCAGTAAATCGATGATCAGACCTGTCTGGATAAGTGCGCCCCATGTAGCCATGCGGAAACAAATCTATGCCCACTTCATTATCCTCGTAACCGGTCACCCCACCCCTCTGACGGGCAGGCATGTCACCTATCTTAACAATCATTTTATTTATGCTGCTTGGCGGAGAATCCGGGTCCAAGTTGTACCTGCGAGCGATATACGCCCAAATCAACGGGCGAAATAGTGGGTGAAGGGAATCCAACCGATGTGTTAGTTCGTGAAGTGCAGCCGCGTCTCCGCCGTCGGGAGCGACAGACACGGCCCCATCCTCCCACGGCTTCCACATATGCTGCCTATTAGTAAAGGCAGCATAAGACGAACGCTCTACGGGTATATAGGGTACGATCTCTCCGGGTTCTGGATCGGGGTCACCCGGTTCCCTTTCCCTATGGGTGATAACGCCCAGTCTCCCCCCCAAGCCCAACCTTCTTAACCACTCAATCGGCCAAGATTCCAACGCCCTGATAACTGCTGCCTCGGCCTCATCCAAATATGCTAAGTGGTCTTCTATTTCTCTATTTATCTCCGCCCGTGCTTTCATCGATGTTGCTTTATTTCTCTTATCTAGCAACAAGACAATCGGAGTTCGCATCTCCACTATTCGTTCTTCTATTCCAAGAAACGTGGCTAACTTTGCAACCGGGTTGTTCTCAAAAATGCCATGCGATTCGTTTTCGGTGACATCCTTGTCAGCGATCAACCCCGTAGAACTCCGAGTGCGACCCGGACCACTCAACAGATCCTTAATAGCATCTTCCGTCGTCGCAAATTGACGGATTTCTTTGATGATGTCTCGAAGAATGTGACCCTCATCGCGTACCACACCGGCAGAAGATAGCCCCCCCTTATCCCTTACCTCTCCCAATCCTCTTTGTCGTAGCGCGTCCTTTAGGGCTAGTTGCCAAGCATTTTCAAGTAGGCTTTCTCCCCTTACCGTTGCAAGATCGGGTTGTGTTATTGCCGCAGGAATCATGTCACCGGGTAAAACATCTCTGTCTTCCGTCAACATTCCCGCTCTATCCACACTAGCAGGCCATTCTCCATAAAAATAGCGCAGCCTATACTCCGCTTGCAACAGCGTTGCCAACATTAAGCCAGTAGTCATATCAATGTCAGCGGAAGCACTCTCTGGTATCCCAAGACTCGTCAACATATTTTGTATCAGAACACGACCGTCCACCACTTGCGCCATGTCCGACTGCATACCCTCCATAGCAACAGCGATTTGCCTACCAGTAAAAGACCTAAAGAAATTCGGATTTACCCCAGAAAGATCGTACCCTCTAAAATCTGTGGCCGGTTCCCGATCCGGCCTGTCGATTTCATCGTGCAAAGCCTCAGCAACTAAAGATGGCAAATTCTGCAACGTATCTAACAACTGTTCTTCCGTTATCTTTCCCGCCACAAAATCATCAACGAGACTATCCACCAAGCCATCCATTAAAACTAACGGATCGCCATTCCACATACCCTGATGAGTTGGCCAACCGCCCTCTTCTCCGGTGGCGTCCCACGCTCCACCCTCTGCCTCATCTACATATCCCCGACCGGGATCGTGAGGCTTATCGGGACGACTCGCTCGCGCCCATTCGGGAATGTAACCTAGAATCCGTTCCGCTACTGCCGCACCAACACCATTGACCCGTGCCGTCCCTATCGGATCTTCAACATGACTATCTTCTAATCCGTCTAGGTCTAAGCCGATTGCCTTTGCATGTTTAAGATAAGTAGCAGCATCATTAGATGAATTCGCTACTAATTCATCAACCGAACGACCCAGCAATTCCGACAGAAAATCTCTTGGCCTGCTCGATTCCCTCAATGATTTAGCACGACGGGTTCGTCCTTCTTCTCCTAGTAGTGCCCCAACCCTTGAAACAATCTGTTCCAATTCGGCAGCAGTTTGTAAGGCTTCTCCACCCGAATCTCCTCTTGCCTCTCGCATAGCGTGGACTAGCAACTCTAAAGGAATCGGTGCATCGGGATCATCCAGTAGAGCCTGCATCATTTCTTCCGGTATGTCCTCTACATCAACGGGTATTAATGGCCTACCGTTTTCATCCAACACATAGGAGCCTTCACGCAACATATCGGTACTTCTTGATTTAGTTACAGCCGGAGTCGTGTTGGACGCCATCCAGCCTGATCCGTGCGGATCTGGAAGGTGCTGTCCCACAAAGACGACCCGTCGCCCATCCACCTCAAAGCCATCTCTAATTATTTCGGCGGCGTCCTCTCTAGAGGTGACTCCCATGTTCTGCAACATGGCATGAACATCCCTAAAAAACACCTGCGCTTCTGCTACTGCTCGCCTGTAATCGGCTACCTGACCTTGCATCTGACTATGTTCATACCCTGTAGTGGGTGTCGCAAATTTAACAAATCTTTGTAACTTTTTTTTCAGAGTAGCAACCTTGGGTGAATTGATTATTTCTCTCGCCGCACTCACCAAAGCACTTTCATCTTCTTTCGGCTCTGTCAAGGTTACACTTGTATAATCTCCGGCCTCATCTGCTGGTTCCATAAGTCGTTCAGCAATAGCCGAGATTGCTTCATCAACCGCATCCACCCGCTCCTCATCACTTAAAACAATCTCAACAGGAGCCTCGCCTTCAGAAGTTCGTGGGGCGTCCAGCCTGCCCGTGCGACGAAACTCCTCACGCAAAGCAGCCTGCGACCCCCATGCTTCTGGATCATCCGGGGGACTTTCGGGAACGGGAGGTAACCCTGCTGCCGCTGCCCGTGCCTGCGCCTCCCGCACCTCCCGCGCCTTTCGCAATTCTGCCTGCTGGGAAACCGTCATAGTTTGTATAGTCTGCAAGCCTGATCGACCTTGAGGTGTTGGACCCGCATCAGTTACAACAGACGGAACCTCCTCAAAACCTTGTTCTCCGTAGGACGGGGTGTATTCAACAGCGTTGTCGTTTTTATCAACAATCTTTATATCCCTCGAACGGGTAGTAGCCGTCGCCCCATTCAGGATTTCCTTGCCAAATTTATTCAACATTCGTGTTCCACCGGGCCGTTCCCAAGCCGTGCCCTCTTGAACAATTTTATCCATGTCCGCGTCGATAGGTTCAGACTTGTAAGGTTCGATCCTTAGCCCACCCCAACGCGGAGCCATTAGCCGCTCAACCTCTCCCCACACTTGTCACAAAACGCTGACCACGGATAGGTACGCCGAAACTCTTCCGGGTGGGTACAATATAAAACTGTCTTAACGTAACCACCGACCGTAGACCGAATCATCTCCGACATGGAGACATCGTTCGTCTCGGCAGCGCGTTTCCACTCCTCACGCTCCTCTTCAGAGATTCTTACCAATATCTGTGCTGTTTTATTTTCTTCTTCAATCATCATGTTCGATGGTTTCTGCATCGATAATCTCCGCTTCTGTTATTTCTTCTGAATCTTCGACTTCTGCTAATACTTTTTCCACTACACCTGATTCTAAGACTCCGGCCTTCTGCATCAGTTCCAACAGTTGCATTGACTCAGCCCGGTAATCAACCATGCCTGTCTTTTGTAAGGCTTCTCCAGCCAAACTGTGACGAATATCCGCAGTACCACCGACAGTCAGATCAACTCGCTGAACCTCCATCCCCAGCAAACGCGACCTGCGATCCATAATTCCCAAAACCGTTTGGATTGCTTTCATGTCAGGTTCAACAACAATCTCCTCATCGCCAATCGTTTCCCGTCGGAACTGGGTCAAAGGCCAAACAGAAGATTGAAGATTGTCTAAGCGTTCCAACTCCATCCTTAGAACCTCAGGATATGCCAAAGCGGTATCCCGGTTTAATCTTTCCAGAACACGACTGATCCCCTTAGACACAACAGATACAGATATTTCATAACGCTTGCCTATGTCAGAATGGGAAGCACCGGCCTGCCGCATACGGAACATCTTTAAATCCCGTTCAGCAATAAACTCCCTAGTTAGATTCTTACCAGCCATCTTCCCTAGTTCCTTTTACAGTAGGTTGGTCCTTATAATACCGCAGCATGTCGGCCATAAACTCTGCAATCGTGGGTTTCGCTGGTGGTATCCCTCGCGCTCGTTGCTCCTTAGATAACTGTCGTGGAGTTAAACCAGCCCAAACCCCATGCATATCTGCTGCCGGAAACTCTAAAGCATACATTAAACATTCCGACCTAACAGAGCAGGCCCGACAGATACGTCGGGCCTCAGAGATGTAGGTAATATCTTTATGCTTCTTGGGGAACATCAAATGACCTTTCCCCTTACAGTTTGCTTTGTCTTTCCAGTTGACAACCTCTCTACTGCCACCTAATGTTTCATCGTCCATCTACACCTTTTATCGAATGTACTCTTTGTCCCTATAGAGGGACCATCCTTCACGAATGGTTACCATTTCCATATTGAATTTCCCATCACCTTCCTCGTACTGAACTACTGCTAAACCCTGTTGCCAATTTTCGTAGCGCTTCAGGGGCCGACCATCTAAATCCGTGCCACCCTTAGTGGATGGAACTGCCCCATCTATCCGAGCCAAGCAACCCGGCGAGGCTGCCGTCACAGTTTTCGGACCATCATAATCTTCACGAGTCATTTCCGCCCATTCTCGCCTGTGTATATGCCCATATATAACAGAAATCTTCTCGCGTTTCAAGTATGCCATAGCCGTGCTGCTACCACTTCGTACAAGATCGCCATGAATAACTTTTATATGCTCATTGATCCACACCATTGAAGCAGGATAACCAGACAAATATTCAATACCGAAATCATCCAAACGACAAAGATTTGGAATACTCAACACCGGCCAACTCTCTGGATGCTTCCCCTGTCTTATACCAAATGCTGCCATAGCATTATCCAACATAAAACTTGTTAGCCGTTCTTCGTGGTTTCCCGCCAACCAACTGATCTTCGCATTGGGGGCAGCAGCCCGAGTCTCAGCACAAATCTCCGTAGCCCTATCAATGGACGCCTGCGTCGTCTGCTGAAACGCCGGAGACAGTCGATACTTGCCCAACTCAGGTAGATCAAGATTATCTCCTACCATCACCACCATCTCTGGATTGATGTCCTTGGTAATCGCCAGCGCAATAGCAATAGCACGTTCGTCGTGGGTTGCTTCCAGTTCCCCTTCCCTGTTCCGAAAGTACCCAATCTGCATGTCGGGCAAAACAACACAGGTTTTTAACGCCGTCTTCTTTTTGGTGGCAGCACTCTTGGGAAGTTTGATTGTGGGTCCGGGTTGGATGACGGGCCACTCTGGACCCGTTTCCCACGACGGAGAAATTTGAATACCGACCAGATCATGTACCTGCGCCTCGCCATCCGCATCCTTAGTCAACGATTGATAAACGGAAATCTTTTTGATATCTCCGATTTCATCGATGTCTATATTCTGACGATCCAACAGTTGAGCCAACTTGCCGATCGACTGTCGGCTCGGCTGCTGCATCTTTTTCAAGTTGTTCTTCAAATCCTTCTTACTCATTACCGCCCCCTAGAAGTTCCGAACAATGGGGATCGCACCTGCAAACCCGCCGCTTGTAAACGCTGATGCTCTCACGACTGATCTTGTAACCGTGGCCTTTCAACTCCTGTTGGAGACTCAAGATCGGCACCTCGGAGTTCATAAAGAGGTCTGACAGCATTGTGGATAACTCGGGATCATCCTCCTTCACCGCTCGTAAAAACCTTTCCGCTGGGCATGTCAACTCGGCGGAATCCGGCGATAACGCTTTCAACTTTTCCCGAAGTTCCCGCATACTGCTGCCTCTCTGTTGCTGTCGTGGTCAAACTCGTTGCTGCTGTCGTCTATGATAAACCATAACCAGTGGTTCTACGGGGATCAAAGACATGACCGACTTCAAAGGCTATGGAGCCAACTATCAGCACTACGTTAAAAAGCGCATCGCTGACGCCATCGCTGGCGCAGACACGTTGGAAGTCGCTGCTGATTATGTAATGGAAATCCTTAACGATTTGCGTCTGGTTTCGTATAGCAAGCGTGATCGCGTCTCTTTATTGACCCAAGCGGGAAAAGCATTTGTCCTTCTAATAGAGAACCCAGACTCCAGTCAACGCGAAATCGCTGTCAGGCTAGGGATTAACGACTCTGGAGCGCAGCGCCTAATAACAAAACTCTTAGAAGACGGACTAGTAGAACGACAAAAGCGAGGGCAGGGGTACTCCTACCGCCCATGCTATGACAGCGTGTGGAAGCACCCTGATGTGTGGAGATTTGCCCTCGCCATAGCAGACATGTCCAAGAAACAGCCAGAAGATCCCCGATGATATACATAGATTTGCTAAGATCAGACGGATTTCAACTCTAAAAGTCTTTAATTGTCGTCAGGAGTAGTCATGTCAGAGGATGGTGCCGAGGCAACACACGCCCCCGGATCGGATTTGTCGTTAGAGGCAACAGAAATGTTACTAGAAGACATCGCTTCAACTGTTTTCGGAGCAGAGATAGAAGAAGTTATCGAGATTCACTACGACGCATTTGAAGGTGGGACAACTACGACTCACTCTGTCCAATGTAAGTCTTTAGATGCAGCGTTTAGAAATGCTGGACAACTTTCAAAGTCATCTTCTATTCTTCCCAATACCATAAAAGTAATTTCTTATAAGAAGATCACTACACCCATAGTAGAACACACGATAGAACAAAAAACCCCACCTACTGCACCCAGATGGAAGTCTCCCGAATCACATCCATACATCCCCAAAAATTAATCGTCCGATTTCAAAGGCTCTCGCACTCCCAGCCAACTAGCAAAAGCCGTGTCCTCCAAGGGCAACCACCACATCTGACACGCTCCCAAATCAAAATCATCCCCCAAAAGTGTCCATGCTATTTCCATCTCAGCCGCAGCGGGGGCTGAACCAACGTTACATTCCAATCCAAAGTTATTGATAAAATATTCAACGATGCAGGGAGCCTCTCTCGAACTGCACGGCCCCCCCTGTCGTCCGTGGGGACATAGCAGCAGCCCTATGTGCAACTCGTTCTGCTCTAATTGCAGATATAAAATGTGGCCGTCCGTGTGCCACGTTGCGTCATAACCGGCTGCGACCTCAGCCATTACTTCTTCTTTTTCTCCTGATCTGCTTCTGCTTCTGGTTCTACGGCCGCATTTATTTCTTGTTGCATTTTGGCAAGAGCCATCTTCAACATGGTGTTCTCTGTCGTGAGCGCACCGATCTGATTACTCAGACTGTTGATTACTTCTTCGGGGTTTATGTCCATCGATTTCTCTCCTTGGGCCGTACCCACTAAGGATAGACTATTCACCGGAGGTAAAGCAATGACCGCAGCGACCTACAACATAACCTGTGAACAGGGATCAACATTTGTACAAACATTGACGATCACCGACAACGCCACTCCCCCTGTCGCCCGTGATCTCAGTACCTACTCAGGCCGGATGCAGGTCCGTCCTGATATCGAATCCAGCACAAAACTACTTGACCTCACATCCGGTGGTGGAGACATGACCCTCAACTCCAGCGGCGTCGTTGTGGTTACGGTTAGTGCAACAAACACAGCCGCGTTGACTCAGGGTGGGGTTTACGATCTAGAAATCGAAGATGCAGGTGGTGTAGTGGAGCGTGTTATTGAAGGAACTTTCACCTTGGATAAAGAGGTGACCCGCTAGTTAAGTATCCCCGGCGGTGGATGCTTCCTCTTCTTGGCCGCTGGCTTCGGGGATGATTTTGATTTCTTCTTCGGCTGTTCGTAGGCTTCGTTCACATCAGGGGTGGACTTATCGTCACCTTGGAAAGTGCCATCTGACTTACGCGCCCGCTTAGGTGCAGGCGCTTGTGCAGAGAGAGTTCTCACTAGTTCCTGTAGTTCTCTCCGCTCCCCGTGACATCGTTCGACATCCTTCTCCAGAGCGGTAATCCTTGCTTCCAACTCCCTGCGATCTGCTTGATATTCCTGCTCACGCCGATCCATCTCGGCTCGCAGTTCATCTCGTAATCGTTGACCGATTTGAAAGTCTGACTGATAGCGCTCCGTCTTATGCTTACGCCTCATATTGCGCTCCCTGAAAATTGCCGCCACAGCAACTAAGATAGCGCCGATTGCACCACTAGCGAAGACGGATTCCATAAGACCCCCATAGACAGATCCTGCTAATAGTAGCAACTTCAGGAATACGAAAACCACAAAGACGAATAAAACATGAACATAGATCCAGACCTCTTTCAAATATTTTACGATCACAACCTGATTGAAGACTGGCCCTTTCCCGAACTTCTCCCACGACTGGATCAACCCAACGAAGAACCGATGACCATTCTTCAAGCCGAATGGCAAGACGACGGCTTGGTGATTCTCCCTAACTTCATGCCTGAATATTTTCTGGACAGATACGCAGAAGCATGGCTACGAGATAACACCGACCGACCCCGCGGCTGGCCATTCGACGTTCCCTATATGTACATTCCTGCCCTTATGGACATGCTCGCATACGGACCGCTACATGAAGTGATGGAAGAACTCATCGAAGAACCGATGGGAACTCATCTCAACCTGACCGGGTGGCGTTCAACTCAAAGGAACTGGCATCAAGACGGATACCTAAACCCCGACCATGTGCATGACTTCTACTGTGCCGTGTGGATCGCCATTGACGACATCCATCCAGACGCAGGCCCATTTCAATTCATTCGTGGTTCTCACACATTCCCAGTTATCACCAATGGGAAAATGCTCGCCGCCTTGAAACCAGAGCAGAGAGGTGATTCCAACTGGCCCAAATACTCAGAAGAAATTCTGACCCCCATCTTTGAACAACTTCTTATTGATGCGGAATTGAATGTAGAAAGTTTCACTGCTCAAAAGGGCGACGTATTGATCTGGCACAGCCGACTGATGCATCGTGGTAGCACTCCCATCAACCCAGACCTAGAGCGCCGAGCGTGTATCGCCCATTACTCGGGCATCGATCACAGGCCCGACATGCCCGGTCAGGCACTCTCACGAATCGGCAAGACTAATGACTTTCAACTTTCTGGCTACTACTTCCCGATTGAACAAGCGTATCGTTAAATGTTTATTCCAGATCCCGACAACAAGAACAGACTTAAAATGCTAACTATAGTTGTTGCTTCTTACCAGTATGGGCATTTAGCAGCGCATTGTATTGAAAGTCTTTTATCTCAAACTAGACCACCCGAAAAAATCCTATTCGTAGACGATGGTGTAGGCGACTGTTCACACTTGCCAGCGGTGTATCCCGAGGTTGAGTACGTTCTAAGAGATAAAAACCTTGGTGTAGTGGACAACTTTCAAGACATGTTGATGAGAGTTCAAACTGAATACACAATGTTTTTGGGAGCGGACAACTGGCTGCGCTCCGACGCTATTGAAAAATTGCTAGAACACAACTGGATACGGAATGCCGATATCGTTACTTACGAAATCATGGTAACCGGAGAGTTTAGAATGAATCATCGCGACGCAGGACTGCCCGATGTTATGAGACATGGGGATGTCTACTGGCGCCGAAGCGGCCACCACGGTTCAATAATGTACCGCACATCCTTGGGGCAGGCAGCGGGATACGCAGCCAAGGACGGGCAAGAAAACGCATGTGAAGATTGGGAACTGTGGGATCGAATGCTAGCGGGTGGTGCTGCCGTTACCCATCTCAATGAACCGCTGCTCTACTACAGGAGACACAGGGAGAACTTCATTGACTGTAGTTAAGGAATCTTTCTGGGATTAACCTTTTCAACTATTTTACCATTTACAAGATAATCGGGATACGCACTTGCTGACCTAGTTCTACAAAAGCCATTCATATAAGTCATCCTAGAACTAGTCGATTGATTCTTTTCACTTCCATGGACGATCATAACTGACCAGACCATCATGTCTCCCTTCTTGGCCGTGTACTTCTTCCCGCTGTATGCACCCCTTTCAAATATTCTCAAGTCGTGAGGATGCTGGAAAGCGGGCCATTCGTGAGAACCCTCAATGAATTCGACAGGACTGTTGTCCTCCGTGATGTCATCTACGGCGATTATTGTTTGAAGATAGTCCGTTGCCAAACCTGAAGTAAAAATATTATCTTCTCTGAATATGGTATCTCTATGCCACGCAAAAGTATCTAAATCATCCTGTTCTCGGAAATAGATTTGATTATTTATTTGCCGAACATCGTCGCCTAGAAATGTTCGTACAAGGTTCTGCATTCGATCATCAATGCGTATGTCATTCAAATAACTGTTGGCTAGTGCTGGAAAGAATATAAGTGATTTCTTGTTGTAGGCTTGTTCACTTGGAACATGCTTATACCCAGCCGCTCTTATCTGATCGTCTGTAACTCCATACGCTTCACTCTTGATCCTGTCACACTCCTCCTCGGTGAAGACAGAAGGTATAACAATTACACCCTTATGTTCATACTCTTTCAACATAGTTACTGAGAATCTTATACTGATGATCTTCTACACCCTGTGTAGCGGAATAAGCCTTTTCATACCCGGCCTGTTTTGCACACTCTACAACTTTGTCACAGTATTCTCCATAGGGGTAACGCAGATACCTCGTTCTAAACGGTGCAGCGATTTCTTGCAGTATCTCTTTTTCGGATAGTTCACAAAGATTCCTATGCGACCATGTATGCCATCCGATTTCAAATGTATAAAGACTGCATAATTGTTTAACTTCATGCATAGTGCAATAGCGTTCAAGTTTCGGAACATTTTTCAAATCAAACTCGTTGTTTCCTCCTAGGAAATTTCCCATCACAAACATGATTCCAGACTTGCCCTTCAAAACATCCTGATTTTCATAGACGCTTCGATAGACTCCATCAAATCCAATCGGCTCATCACAGGCAAGTATCTGCTCGCGGGTGTGATAGTTGGGATGATTTTCATCTCCAATGTTGTGCGCCAGTCTCAACCGCTCCACGGGGAATACCGTTCATACTTGTAAATATTAAACACCGAAGTGTATTCCCTATAAGGGAATCGGAATGTATCTATCATTCTTCCGAATGGATAGGGCAACAGCCAGTCTTCAATCCCACCAACACAGACATACTTGCTAGCAGCATCCGACACCAACTTCGCTATTCGTTCATGGTCGTACTGCCTGTAGAGCAGGCCAGTCACTAGAACTAGATCGTACTTTCCCTGTGGAGCGAACACACGTTCGACATTCTTAGGAAACCTACTCGCAGCGTTATCGCTTATCTCGATGGCGTGAATCTGTTTAGCGGGAAGATCCCCTGTTATGAACCCCTCACCCGCACCGATGTCCAGCGCCCTGTCGTAGTATTCGCCTAAGCCTTCTAGAACTGTTAGATAGAAACGCTTGCGATAGATATCGTCAGGGGTGACCATGTATTCCCACGGGTCATCCTGCTTATACCATTCTTCAAGTTCCTGCTTGGTCTGCATCCATTAGCGCCGCTTCGTCCTTGGCCTACGCTCAGGTCGCCGGGCGCGTTGCTTCTTAGGCAGACGCTTGGCGTTCCCACTCCTCTTACCCCCGTAGTACCCCACAGTTAACGACTGCGGCGTCGGCCACGCAAACGTTCGTGGAGACGCCTCGCCGAACCTCCTCGGGAACGGGGACCTGACGAACCCCGACGGTATCCACTGCGCTGTCTGACCGAACTCCTGTATGCCTTACTTTTTCTTTTCGGTGCCATTTCAACTCTCCTTATAATGATTCGATCTCGTCTGCCAATTCCCTAAGTTTCTCAGCCAACTCACGAGCATGGGCTTCTTTCGGATCGACCGGCGGCCAACCAGTAGTCGTCTCCACCATGGTCTCAGCCTCTTCCGTTTCTTTAGCGGCCTCTTCCTTCTCGGCAATCATCCGAGCAATGGCATCCCAATCAATGCCGGGGTCCAATGGGTCAGGACCAAGATTTTCCAACTTGTAATCCGAAATATCCCACGCCATATTTTCAGGAGCCACCGCAGGGCCGCCGTAGTAAGCGTCCAACCACGCCCACACCACCGCCGTCTTGTCAGTAACTACAAGATTGTGACGAACCCAGTCGCCTCCATCTATTCGGGCACGAATAAAGCCCTCATCGAAATCGGCTTCACACTCAAAGAGAACAGCATTACCGCCCACTTTGATTTGTCCTACCTTGACAGAATCACCCCACTTCGGAACCTGACCTAGATGGTAGAAGTACATGCCAATAGGCATGAAACCGTCCTTGGTCTTACCAAACCAAGTGCGGAACGAGAATCCGTCAGGGTTGGGCTGCCGGTTGCCGTGGCCGTAGGAGCGACCGAGGCGATCCTTCCAGCGCAGGTCAGCGAACCCCAGCGTCTTACCAGTGCTGTGAGAGTTCCAGTTGCTCAACGCCCTGACCATGTAAGACACCTTGACATGGCGAGAGGGTGGAACTTCCTTGTAGAGGGCGCATCCGTAGTGGTCACCGGTTCGGAACATCAGCCGCAAAGAGTCGCCGCTTACATAAGCGTTGTGGACCTTCCCCTTCCACGAATCCTGCCAACCATCTTCAAATGTTTCGTGTACCAAGACAGACATTACCGCTTACCTCCAAAGTAAGGAGTCGCAATCCCCTCAGCAATTAATACATCGTTTAAACACACGCCTTCTTCATTGAGGATTCGCCCAAGAATCCGACCAAACTTTCCCTTTTTATCTAGAGAAGTTTCAATAATAGGATTCATTCCCGTTTGCTCTACCAGCCAGCGTCCTACGAAATCTTTAGCAGCAAGACCAAGAGCCTTTTCCTCTAAGTCTCTAGTTCGTGACTCTGGAGTATTCACTCCTTGAAAACGAATGCGTGCTTTGTAAGTAATGTCAAAGCCCAAGTCAAGTTGCACATCGATGGTGTCACCATCAACAATGTGAACCACTTTTGCCCGGTACTGGTAAAGACTCATTGACTCATACTATTACATCACTCAACTAACTCAATGAAGATACATTCCCCCGGACACTCATTCAACCTCTTCAATCGTTAGTCGGTACCACCCGGCGTTAGCGTTGTTGTAGACCGAAGCACGCACAACATAGTCGCCCGCAGCCTGATCCGTGCGGACGATGCGGCTGTCCCACTGATCGCTCACGTTGTCGATCACTGGAACGCCATTGGAGCAAGCCCCTCCGGTGTTGCAGTAGGTGATCGTCGGGGTTTCATCCACATCCACGGCACTGCTTGGCGGATTAACACAAGTGTTCCCACAGTCGTTCCCACCATCATCGTCACTTTCAATCTGTTGACCGACCCCTACTGCTGACGCGTCTCCCGAGTGGTCTCCCTCAGGGGCGTGGGTATCCCAGTTCAGGTAGATGTAGGGGTCGGCAGCCTCGTTATTTGTATTGAACTGAGCACGGGTCAGGTTCGTTTCAGCGTCGATACGGACGCTCGTAGGTTCATCCAATGTGAACTGGACATAGTCATAGTTAGTGCG
>Ga0315334_10001268_pt1 | contig 15560 bp, 17 predicted proteins | sample M150034915metaG_FD_205555 | JGI IMG/M metagenome (GOLD analysis project Ga0315334, IMG submission 205555) | Ammonia-oxidizing marine archaeal communities from Monterey Bay, California, United States - M1 500m 34915 | ecosystem: Environmental > Aquatic > Marine > Intertidal zone | place: USA... | reverse complement strand
CGTTTCTGTTGGCGGTATTCATTGCGACCGTCGCCGCTACACCGATTTTCTGGCTGAAACGATCGAGGGTTCCAATCGCGGTCGCGATCGCTCTAGTTTCAGCGACATTGATAGTCGTCTTGCTTGGGCTGGGCTTGCTAGTGGCAGACTCGATACAGCAGTTTTCGATACAACAAAGCTTCTATGAAGCCCGACTCCGAGACCTGATCGGTCTCTTAGGACCCACCCTAAATCGTCTCGGCATTCCCTCGTCTGCTGAATTATTTAGCTCTCAATTTGATCCGGGCAGTGCGCTTTCACTCGCCGCCAATACGGTGCGTGGGTTTGGGAGCGCGCTCTCGAACGGTTTTCTCATTTTACTAACCGTCATCTTTATCGTCGCCGAAGCCTCTAGTTTTCCGTCAAAACTCCGATCTGTACTCGCCAATCCTGAACGCGATCTACCGCATTTCGATCGTTTTATCGCCAACGTCAATCGATATATCGCCATCAAGACGACCGTCAGTATTGCGACCGGGGTCACAGTCACATGTCTCTTGGCGTTAATCGGAATCGACTTCCCATTGTTGTGGGGAGTCCTGGCATTCATGCTGAATTACGTACCGACGATTGGCAGCATTATTGCGGCAATACCCGCCGTTTTGCTCGCGCTGGTCCAACTCGGTCCAATCACCGCGATCGGCACGTTGGCGTCATACGTTCTTATCAACGTCATAATGGGCAACGTGGTGGAACCCAAATTCATGGGACGGGGACTCGGTCTTTCAACGTTGGTAGTCTTCGTTTCGTTAGTGTTTTGGGGTTGGGTACTCGGTCCCGTTGGCATGCTTCTCTCGGTCCCACTTACCATCACCGCCAAGATTGCGTTGGAGGCCAACCCTGCAACCCAGTGGATTGCTTTTTTGTTGGGCCCGGCAGAATCGCGCCAGGTCGCGGAACGCGTAGACGAAACCGACGAGGAATGAGCTACGAGCGCAACAATATTAGGGCGATGGAAGGTTACACCTACGGTGAACAACCCTCAGACAGAGGCGTTGTAAAGCTCAATTCCAACGAAAACCCCTACCCACCAAGTCCGCTGATTAAATCGGCTCTGAAGAACTTTGATAGCGATGTTCTGCGACGCTATCCCGATCCTTCAGCAAGTAGCCTCCGCAAGTTCGTCGCTTCTCGATTTGATGTATCCGCCGACAACGTCCTCGTTACCAACGGCGGTGACGAGGGCCTTCGCCTTGCCGTCACCACTCTGGTTAACCCCAAAGGGGCGATAGGAATGGTTGATCCAAGCTATTCACTGTATCCAGTCCTGGCCAATATCCAAGACTGTCGTATCGAGTCGCTGCGACTAGAAAAAGACTGGGCGTTACCCAAAGGATTTAGTGAGCGGATAAACGCGTCGGGCGCGCAGCTCACGTGCCTCGTGAACCCCCACGCACCCAGCGGTGTTCTCTGCTCCGTCGACGTCCTCCGTGAAATAGCTAATGGGTTAGAGGGCGTTCTCCTAATCGACGAGGCCTACGTCGATTTCGTCGACCCCGCGCTAGGCCATAGTTCCATTCCGTTGGTCCAGGAGTTCGACAACGTTTTGGTACTTCGCACCCTGAGCAAAGGATATTCGCTGGCAGGTCTCCGACTCGGTTTCCTTATCGGAAACGCTGCTTTGATTGAACCAATGGCCACCAAGACCCGCGATAGCTACAACATCGATACGATCACGCAGTCTCTGGCGTTGGTTGCCCTTAACGATTCCAACCACGCACGAATAAATTGCGAAAAAGTCAGAGTAGAACGTGGTCGAATGCGCAACGAATTGCGCAGGATCGGTTTTACCGTCCCAGAATCGCAAACGAATTTTCTACTAGCGGAAGTTCCCGGACCCATGAACGCGTCGACGCTTTATGAGTCGCTTCACGACGCACAAATACTGGTACGCTATTTTGATTCGACGCCGCTCGACCGATGCTTACGTATAACCATCGGTACGCCGGAAGAGAACGATCAGTTCTTAAAGACCGTTAGTCGCGTGCTCCAAGCAAGCTAACGGAGAATTTCATTGCTTTTCCCGCTCACAGACGACAATCCGACCCGTCGACGCCCAGTCGCCACCTACGTAATCATCGGTCTTAACGTGGTTGCCTGGGGACTATTCCAACGCTTTGGATTCGACCCTGGATTTTCGGAGTCTCTGTGCCGTTACGGTCTCGTTCCCGGGGATCTTCTGGGGACCATCGAACCAGGGAGCAAACTACGCATTGCCCAAAATCTAATCTGTCAGTTCGACGGCGAGACCAACGTCGTCACACTGGTCTCTTCAATGTTCATGCACGGGGGTTGGTTACACCTAATCGGAAATATGTGGTTCTTGTGGGTCTTCGGCGACAACGTCGAAGACGCAATGGGTGCATTTCGTTTTACGCTTTTCTATTTACTCGCCGGCTTGGTCGCCGCAGCGGCTCAGATCGCGACCGACACAACCAGCGTGATCCCCATGGTGGGCGCATCCGGTGCCATCGGCGGCGTCATGGGTGCGTATGCTCTTCTATATCCTCGAGCCCGAGTTCGAACGCTGATCTTTCTCGGTTTCTTCATCACGACAGTGTCCATTCCCGCTGTTTTCATTCTTGGTTGGTGGTTTGTCGTCCAGCTTATCTCGGGCCTGCCATCGCTCGGTCGGCCAGGGGGAGGCGTCGCGTTCTGGGCACACATAGGTGGCTTTATCGCCGGCATCTTGCTCGTCACGCTTTTTCGTCAGCGCTCGTCGAATACCATCGGCGGGACCTAGAAAAGTAGCTCGGCACTTCCCAAGCTACAAGACCGCTGTTAGTTTTGCTCGCTAGATCGCGCATAGTCGATAAGGATCATTGATGGACCACCCGCTGCCGGCACTAAGTCTCGCCGCCGTTCCAGGACGGCGTCAACGAACGTTGGATCTCGCCCGTGAGATCGAGCGGCGGGGCTTCCCCGGAATATATTGCCCGAGTCTGTCAGACGGCCTCGCATTATGCGAAGCACTCGCATTCACCACGTCAGAGGTGCGCTTCGGGACAAGCATACAGCCGATCTACACCCGCAACGTCCAAGAATTTGCACAGATGGCAAGCTTCATCCACGAAGTATCAGGCGGACGATTCGACTTTGGCGTTGGCGTCAGCCATGAACCGGCGATGAACCGGTTGGGCATCAAGCAAGGGAAACCACTGGCCGATATGCGCAGCTTCGTTGAAGAACTGCGTGCGGTTCCGCGCGCTGGCGAACTTCCGCCTATTATCTTTGCGACGCTGCGGAAAAAGATGATTCAGCTATCGGAGACCATCGCCAACGGTATGGTATTCGCGAACGGCGCGCGCTCACATATGAAAAGTTCGCTGGCGGTCTTGAGCGACCAAAGTCGTTCCGAAAACCATTTCTTCATCGGCAACATGATCCCCACGTGTGTTCACGACGATGTTGAAGCCGCGAAAGCGGTAAACCGCCGCACCCTGACCAGCTATGCGATGCTCCCAAATTACCGCAACTACTGGAAAGAGGCCGGATACGAGGAAGAAATGGACGCCGTGGAGGCAGCGGTTAACGAACGTGACTTCGACCGAGTTGCTTCTTGTCTCTCGGATCGTTGGCTCGCTGACACAACCCTATTCGGAACGGCAACCGATGTCAGGGATGGATTAGCGGCCTGGTTTGATGCCGGCATAAAGACGCCCATCGTCGTACCGTCGGCGGTTGAGGGCGGGCAATTTAGAGCGTTCGAAGAATTCTTTGAACTTTGGGATTAGGTTCGAGTTCGAAACCGGCAGACTCCCGCCATGCTCATCCCGGCTGATAGCGAAGCAACGTTACGTCGTCGGTTACCTGATCGAAGTAGGGTTGTAAACGCATGCCAATGACAATGTCCGAGGGTTCGACGTTGACAAGTGTCGACGTCATTCGGACACCCTCATCCAGTTCAACCACGGCTAACTGTTGCGGCGTTTCATCGGCGAAGTGTGGGGCCGTCGGCTGGCGTGCCAGGGTATAGGTATAGAGGACGCCCTGACCCGATACTTCTCGCCATATAAGCAAGTCACTCAAACAAGAGGGACACCGCGTACGCGGGTAAAATACCCACGAGTCACAACCATCACACCGCTGAATTTGAACCTTGCGCTCGTTGAGCCCATCCCAAAATGGTCGAGTCGTCGTGGATGGCCGCGGAATAGGTTTCACCAAATCCACGCACTAACCTCCTTGCAGAATGAGCGCCGCCTGCTCGCTCATGATGCCACCCGTCCCCGATACGTACACATTATTGCAAGCGCTCACTTGTCGATCCTCAGCGCGTCCCATAATCTGTCTTGCGGCCTCAACCACCTGTGTCATCCCACCAGCAGCACCAGCTTGACCCATGCCCAACTGGCCACCGTGCGTGTTGAGAGGGAAATTTCCGTCGTGCGTCATGCCCGAATCCATTATGAAGCGCTGGCCTTCTCCTTTGGCGCAAAAACCTGCATCTTCCAATGTCAATAACACGGTAATGGTGTAGCAGTCGTATATCTCTGCCGCGTTGATATCGCCAGGCGCCAACCCCGCCATCGTAAATGCTTGTCTTGACGCCGGGCCCACGGGGGTATCACACATGTCTTTTGCGTACGTGGGTGTTTTGACGGTCAGGTGTTCGCCAAAGCCCGTGATCCGAACTGGACGGTGACGGCATCGCTCCGCCACTTCGCAGCTGGCGACTACTACAGCACCGCCGCCGGCGACGGGCATAACGATTTCAAGCATCCGTAGAGGATCAGCAATCATTTTGCTCGCCAACACTTCTTCCGCCGTCGTCGGTTGGCCGTAAAACGCCGCAAGTGGATTCAACGCCCCGTTCTGCCGTTGATCGACCACGAGTTTTGCCATGGCTTCTTCGATATAACCGTACTGAGCGCCGTAACGCTGCGCGATCATCGCGTATCCACAGTTCTGCGCGAGATTACCATACGGGATTTCGAATTCGGCCTGGGGAGAACCCCATTCGTTGCTGCTTGACTGGAAAAAACGTCGCGGATCGATCGCCCTTGGCTCCGGGTTAGAAGGAATTGGGAGCGCGGGTGTGGCGCAAACAACCACGTCGGCTATGCCTAATTCGATGGCGGCCGCAGCACGCCAAACCATCCCCACGGAGGACGCGCCCCCAAGGTCAATGCGTTCCGCAAAATTAACCGGTTGGCCCAAATACTCAACGATCGTTGCCGGCGTAAACATTCCCGACTCACGAATGTCCGTACAAGCAATACCGTTAACGTCGGCAAGCTGAAGTCCCGCATCGTCTAAGGCCATGGCCGTCAGTTCGGACCATTGTTCAATCGTGAATAACCTTGGTCCGTTGTATTTGCGTTCGTGCTTGAATTCGGCAAAACCGACGATTGCCGCCTGTCCTCGAAGTCCCATGATTTCAGTTTATCTACGGTCCCTAGAGCGTATAGGCTACCAGCTTCGCCATACAACGTGCGCATCGAACGCATCATCATATGAAGCACAAGTGGCTTTGGATCATTCGACATGGCCAAGCGGCTAACCCTCTAGATATGCCCGACTTCGAACGTCCGTTAACGCAACATGGCCAAGAACAGGCCGTCGTTGTCGGACGAGACATTCGCTCCACAAGCGGGGCACCCGAATTCGTTCTCACCAGTTCGGCGCCACGCGCAACTGCAACGGCGAAACTACTCGCAGGGGAAAGCCACGCCGTAGTCGAAGAGCAAGAGTTTCTTTACATGGCGTCGGTCGACATGTTGCTGGCAGCGATGTGGTCGATCCCAAGTGGCGTTCGTTCCGCCTTTGTTGTTGGCCACAACCCCGGTGTTAGTCATCTCGCGAACTTGCTTGCAGGCAAAACGAAATACCAACTCCCGCCATTGGGTGCCGTATGTTTCGAAGTGACAACCCCATGGGAAGATCTTGGCTCGAGTACACTTCACGTCAGTCGATTCGTTAAACCTAGCGCGAACGTACTGTGACCATCGCTCTTCTGCCCGATAAATTCCGGGCTACCAGGCCCGTCAAAATGGGATCGAAGGAATAGACATAAAGGACACTAACAGCGCTGGACGGATGACCTGTAAGGCGGTATATGTGGCATCGTTTGTGTGTCCGAAAAGGAACCCTTCCCTATGGTGTCTTTCATCACCTGCATCGCCGTTCTCGGAATCGCCTACGGTGTCTATCGGCTTGTCGACCAATTGCCAGACGTGCTTTTTCGCGTTTCCGAAATACAGCGTGATATCGCGGACATTCGCCGAAAATTGGTGACAGATGAGCGTGAACCGGACGAAGCCGAATAGACTCGCCCGTCAATCCCACCTCGGATCGCCAGGGATCGCATTGCTAATACCACGGCAATCCAGGTGACGGACCCTGTCCGTCTCCTCAAAGCAGACCGAGGCCACGCTAGAAACGCGGGAGACCCTTGGGCCGATCTTTGTGTCGTCGCTAGTATCAGCCCGACCGGGGAACCCCGATCGCGCGTCCTGGTATTGCGCGACCTCGACGACCAACTCGCGCTCTTCTTCAACGCTTCGAGTCCAAAAAGCGAAGAATTTAAGCGATCGGAATCGCTGTCTATTCTGCTGTATTTACACGCACTGAAAGTTCAATACCGCCTAACCACCACATTCACCGAAGTCGACCCCAACGTCGTCGCCCAAAGTTGGAAACTACGCCCTCTGGTTCCTAGAAAATTGGATTGGCTCTACGCGACCCGCCCTCAAAGCTCAAGTGTCCCGTCAAGAGAAGTGTTACTCGACGCAATTGACCGCATCCCCGAGACCACGACCGCCCCACCAACCGCACGGGGGTACGTCCTGGTCCCAACGGAAATCGAGCGCCTCGATCTTGATCAGCCAAACGGCATACATGATCGACGCCGTTATAAGCGGTCGGGCGATAACTGGCACGAAGCCATATTGATCCCTTAAGGTTACTAACGTCACCGCAACAGCGTCTCGGAGCCGGCGACATCCTCGTCGGCAGGAACGATCCCCACCAATGTCGCAAAACACGTTTTCTTGGCGGTCTCCACAAAACTCGCAATGAAGGCTACAGGAGCCTCATCCGGCCGCACCGCAGCGTAGAGATTCGGCCATATACCCTCTTCTCCTAACGATTTAGCAACGATGTAATTCTTTTCTACGTGTTCATGAAGAGCCCAATTCGGCAGGCAAACCACTCCGCGGCCGCTAGCCACAAGCTGGATCATCATGGTCGTGAGCTCAGCGGTTCTAATTGCACTCGGCTCGACGCCTGCAGGTTCGAGAAACGAACTAAAGATGTCGAGCCGACTCCGATCCACCGGGTACGTAATCAGGGTTGCCTCGACTAAATCGGTAGGATTTACGTAAGGCTCTTTTGCCAAAGGATGATCGGTCGCGACGGCTAAAACCGCTTCATACCCAAAAAGCGGCAAGTACGTGAGTTCCAAATCTCGAATGGGATCCGCTGTAATCACCAAGTCGAGGTCCCCTCGCACCAATGCCGGAAGGGGTTCAAAGTGAAACCCACTGGATACGTCGAGCTCAACGTCGGGCCAGCTCTCTCGAAACTCATTAATGGCCGGCAACAACCACTCAAAACAGCTATGGCACTCAATGGCCATATACAAACGCCCGGAATCACCACCTATAAGCCGTGTTACATCGTTCATAGCGCCGTCGAACCGAGGCAAGATCTCGTCAGCCAGTTTCAACAACCGCGCGCCCACGGACGTGAACCGAACCGGTCGCGTTTTGCGCACGAAGAGGGAGCAACCTAGGCGATTTTCGAGATCTTTGAGCTGGTGGGACAGTGCGGACTGAGTCAAAAACAAGCGTTCAGCCGCCTCGACTAAACTGCCGGCATCACGCAGAGCGCGTAGTGTTCGCAGATGGCGGAGCTCTACTTTAGACATGAGATAGTCTCATCTAATTACATAAAATCATGCACATATTTCACGTTTAGTCAACGCATCGTGCGGAAGAAGAGAGGGGTGAGCCGACTACCCAAGACGCACTCTACCTAGAAAACAAAAAGGTCAGGGGCGTATCGGGAATTGAACGGGCCCCTTAAGTTCCTCCAACACCGGCTGGATCCATTCCACCCATTCACATAAGGTCGGACGCGTTTCCCGCGGGTCAATTAGTTCATGCACCGCAAAAGATTCTGCACGCGGAAAGGGAGACCTCGCACTACGCAGCCGTTCTTCAATTTCGTGACGTTTGGCTTCCGGATCATCCGCACCGTCAATTTCACGATGATAAGCAACCGCGACACCTCCTTCGAGAGGAAGCGCACCAGATTCCACTGAGGGCCATGCGAGAATGTAAGCATCTGGGGCGTAATGGGCCGCCGTTGCAACTCCGAATCCTTTATGGACTTGAATTACAGCCCAGGGAATCGTCGCTTGCGCCGCGGCGGCAACCGCTGCCATACCGTAACGTATCGTACCCTTACGTTCGGCCTCTGGACCGATCATAAATCCAGGCTGATCGACAAAGTTCACCACAGGCACATGAAACGTATCGCAAAGTTCCACAAAGCGCCGATACTTCTGCGCCGCTTCTGCCGTCATCGCGCCAGCGTATACACGACAGTCATTTGCCAGAACGCCGACCGCCTGACCGCTCAAACGCGCAAATCCCACAACTTGGCTATCGCCAAAATCTCGCCCGAGTTCGAAGAATGAATTCTGGTCCACAACCATGTCGACAATTTCCCGGATGTCGAAGGCCGCGTTCGAGTCGCGTGGTACCGCGTGTAAAAGTTCCTCTTCCATGCGCTGCGGATCATCAACACATTCCAACCGCGGGGTTCGCTCGTACACGCTACTCGGCAGATAACTCAGGAAACGACGACACTGGGCTAACGCGTCGTGCTCGTCCTCAGCGATATTGTCCACAAGACCACTCCGCGCATGCACTTTTGCCCCGCCAAGCTCGTCTTTCGTCATGGAAACTCCAAGCGCACGTTCCACCAGCTTGGGGCCGCCAATGAGTATCTGAGCCGTGTATCGAGTCATAACAGAAAAGTGAGAGGCTGCCATCCGTCCAGCAGGAAAACCTGCAACCGCGCCCCCTGCCATAGACGCGACTGGTACTTGACCCATCGCATCCGCAATGATGCGAAATCGCGGCGGCGAGAACACGGGCTCTCCCACCGTCCCGCCTCGACGTCCGCCACCACCTTTGACGCTGCCGCCCCCACCCTCAAGCATTCGGACGAGCGGCACCTTGTATTGCACCGCGAGGTGCTCAGCATAAACGCTCTTTCGTAAACCAGCTGAGTTGGGCGATCCTCCTTTAAGAGTAAAGTCTTCTCCACCCACCACGACACGCCGACCATCGACCTTGCCGAAACCGACGATGTAATTGGCAGGTACGAACCCCGTGAGCTGATCATCCTCATCGTATTCAGGAATTGCCGTCGCTTTCCCGTGTTCCTGAAACGATCCGGGATCCAATAGCGCATCAATCCGTTCGCGGATCGTTAGCCGACCACGCGCGTGCTGCTTCGCAATACCTTCTTTGCCGCCTTGGGTACGAGCGATACGACGTCGTCGTTTGAGCTCGTCAACTTCGTCTAGCCAACTCACTGAGGATCCCTAAATACCGGAGCCCGCTTTTCGAAGTTTGCGTATACCGCTTCGATTTGATTTTCGGAGCCTAAAAGATCCTTCTGCAGCGTCGCCTCGAGGGAAAGTCCCGTCTCGGCGTCGCCGTGCCACGATTTCTCATAGAGGTGTTTGCTCGCTCGTACTGCGTGCGGATTCCTACCCGCAATCTCCGCTGCCAGAGCTTTCGCAGTTGCCAACGGATCTTCGGCAAGGTGCGAAACAAGTCCAATCCGCTCAGCTTCAACGGCGCTTACGATTCGACCGGTAAACGTCAACTCCTTGGCTACATCGAGCCGGACGACATCACGCAAGGTTTGGGTAATGGACATGTCTGGAATAATTCCCCATTTGATCTCCATGACCGAAAACTTTGCTTCTGGTGACGCAATACGAATATCCGCGCCGAGCGCAATTTGACAACCGCCACCGTAGGCGACCCCGTGTACGGCTGCGATGACAGGCATCGGTAATGTTTTCCAAACATACGCTGGCCTCTGCGCATGGTTTTCAGGACGGTCGTCGCGCTGCAAGAGGCCACTTCCGACATCGCCGCCCGATTCAGCTGCATCCGCCATGCCTTGAAAACTGTCGAAATCTAAGCCCGCGCAAAACCCGGGGCCGTTCCCCGACAGCACGACGGCTCGGACGTCCATCGCCGACGCTAAGCTCTCGCCAGCCTCAATGATCGCCGTAAACATATCGCCCGAGAGCGCATTGTATTTCTCCGGCCGATTCAGCCGTACATCCGCAATCCCGCAATCAATATCAATCGTGACTATGTCCGTCATTGTCTCCCTCCCCAAACCTCACTAAATAAGTGTGACACAAGCGATCCAAACATCCATACCGAACGAGCCGAGCGGTTCCCCCGTTAGGAATGCAAACAACTAAGGATTAGCAATATTTAGTCTTCGATGAAGGCAACGACTTGATCTTCTTCCACAGAATCTTCCGGCTGTACCAACAGCTCGGTCACGGTACCCGCTTGAGGACTTTCCACGGGAATTTCCATTTTCATTGACTCGAGAATGACGAGGACATCCCCCTCGGTGACAGTATCGCCAACCGCGACCTCTACTTTCCAGACAGTCCCTGTCACTTCGCTTTCGACCGGATACCGAGCCATGTTGATCTCCGCCAAACAGGCGTTTATAGCAGATCGCCAAGGAAGGCGGTATCAAGCTTCGCCTCGATAAAACGAGCACTCTCCAGAATACGACATAGGAGAGTGGCGTTGGTTTTGACGCCTTTCACTTCCATCGCTCGGAGGGCGATTAACGTACGGCCGATGGCCGCTTCCCGAGTCGCCCCCTTGCCGATCACCTTCGCTAACAATGGATCGTAGTATGGGGTCACGGTATTCCCCTCCCGATAACTCGCTTCGATGCGAACACCCGCCATGTCTGGAACTCTGAAAACGCTTAAGTGCCCGGGGTACGGCAACATGCTTTCAGGATCTTCCGCGTAAAGCCTCGCTTCAAGCGCGTGTCCGTCAATCCCGGGCCGCTCAGGTAGAAGAGTCGAAAGTCGATCCCCCGAAGCGATTCGTATTTGCAGATCGACTAGGTCCAACCCCGTGACTTCCTCAGTCACGCCGTGTTCGACCTGCAATCTGGTGTTCATTTCTAGAAAACCAAAGCGGCCTTGGTCGTATAGCGTTTCCACCGTGCCCAAACTGTCGTAGCCGACCAACGCCTCCACAGCCCGTGAAGACAATTCGTCAATGTCGGACCGCTCTATCGCCGGTGCGGGGGATTCTTCGATGAGCTTCTGATGTCGCCGCTGGACCGAACAATCCCGCTCGTACAGGGCCAGCAACGTTTCGCCATCGCCAATCAGTTGCACTTCGACATGTCGCGAACCCTGAAGAAACTTTTCGAGAAATACCGTCGATTGACCGAACGTCCTCTCGGCTAAACTGGTTGCCGTTGCGTACGCTGCCGTTAAAGATTCGGGGTTCTCGGCAACGATCATCCCAATACCGCCTCCACCGGCCGTGGGTTTGAGCATCACCGGGTATCCAATCGTTGCTGCGGCATTCGTCAGCATCGTCTGGTCACGAATTACTTCGCTCCCGGCATGCACCGGAAAGCCGTTTTCTTGCATCCATTGCCGGGCTTGCGTTTTCTCCCCCATGCGTTCTAACCAGCTCGCAGCGGGGCCTATGAACTTCATACCTGCCGCCTCAATGGACCGTGCAAAATCAGGGTTTTCTGCTAGAAAGCCGTATCCAGGATGCACAGCATCGGCTTTGGCCCGTCGTGCCGCCGCAAGGATATTTTCTCCATTCAAATACGTATCAACGGGTCGGTACCCAGGCAGACGCTCGGCGCGCGACGCTTCCTCGACATGCGGTAATCCTGCATCAATATCCGAGTAGACGGCGATACTTTCGCAATCAAGGGCGTTACATGCGCGGATAATACGTCGCGCGACCGCACCTCGATTAGCCACCAAGACGCGCTCAAACATTTGCCATTCGCTTCACGTATGCCGCGTAGCTGCACCATATTTCGCCAAATCGTCCGACACCATGGATAGTCGTAGCTGACGTACGACGACCTGCGATGACGGCTCGATCGACGGAATCGCTAATCTCCAGCGCAACGTCGCTTAAATCGTTAATCACGAACATATCTGCACGGTCATCGCCCAAGTGGCCCCTCGGGGGAGGAATTGGTTTCTCGGCAAGCTCAGCAAGAAGCCCCTCTCGCAAGCCAGGGTCGAGCAGTTCAGCCGTCTGCTCAATCATCCATCGAGATACGACGTCGGGTTGGTCGCATCGCTGTTTATAGACTTCCCACCGCATGGGTCAGAGAACGAGATCTTCTCCGGTCAACCGAGCGTATGCCTCCAGGTATTTCGTCATTGTGTCATCGATTACGTTTGCTGGTAATGCCGGTCCCGGAGGCGTTTTGTCCCACACTCCAGCCGTAACAAGTTCCTCTAAGTAATTACGCACAAATTGTTTGTCAAAGCTTGGTTGTTCGGAACCCGGCTCCCACAAATCTGCCGGCCAAAACCGCGAGCTGTCAGGCGTGAATATTTCGTCGATCAGTATTGGCGTGGTGGCGCCCGGCGGAACTCCAAATTCAAACTTTGTATCGGCCAAAATAATCCCACGCTCAAAGGCATAATCCCGCGCATCGCGATACAACGAAAGTGTCGTTTCTTGAAGCCACTCCATGGTTTTGACACCGACAATCCCGATCCCTTGTTCAAAACTAATGTTTTCGTCGTGCAGACCGGCTTCAGCTTTCGTGGACGGCGTAAACAAAGGTTCGTCCAAGCGATCGCTGTTCACCAAACCTTCCGGTAATTCAATCCCGCATACGCGACCCGTGGTTTGGTAGTCCTTCCATCCACTGCCAGTGATATAACCCCTTGCAATACATTCTATCGGTACGACTTCCGTCGCCCGACAAAGCATTATTCGGCCGCTAAGAAGCTCTTTCGTTTTGTCGCTTATACCCGCTACGTCTTCTACCGCTGTCGAGACAAGGTGATGATCCATCCCGTCGCCGAAGTAATCGAACCAAAATCGGGAAATTTGCGTCAAAACGATACCCTTGCCTGGCAGGCCATTGGCCATCACGACGTCAAAGGCGCTGGTTCGATCCGTGGCGACAATCAATAGTCCGGGATCGCCATCGGGAAGCACCACGTCGTATAAATCCCGGACTTTACCGCTTCTTTTGTTAGGCAAATCGAGATCAGTCTGCATGACTAACTGCGCCATGTACGTTCCTTACGCGCTGTTGCCGCCGTCAGCGGCATACACGGAACCCGTAATCCAACCGGCGTCGTCACTTGCCAGGAATAGCATGACCCGGGCGATGTCAATTGGCTCGGCATACCGTCCCATGGGGATCCGTTCGACAATACGGTCATGAACCGAAGCGCCCGCTCCTGGGGCAATGCCTTCCTCGAGGCTACGCATCATTCGAGTCTCAACGGGTGATGGATTGACCGTGTTGACCCGGATGTTCATCGCTGCATACTCCTTCGCCACAGACCGCATCAGACCAATCACCGCGTGTTTGCTGGTGGAATATGGCGCAACATTCTGCCCGCCGGATAAGCCAGCAACGCTCGAAGTGATGACGATGCTACCACCGCCGCTCCGTATCATGGCCGGGATTACAGACTTTAGCCCCAACCAGACCCCCTTCACATTAACCGCCATCACGCGGTCAAAGGTCGCTTCGTCGTATTCAAGCGTGGGTTTCACCTTACCCTCGATGCCGGCGTTGGCTAATAAGATGTCTACTGCTCCGTATCGTTGCTCCGCAACCGCGATCATTCGATCGTTGTCAGCTGCGTTCGTTACATCGGTAACGCAATAACTGACTTGATTGCTCCCTGTATCGTCGACGGCCGCCGCGAGTGCCTCCTCACTCAAGTCTGCGATAAGCACATTAGCCCCTTCCTCGGCGAAAAGCCGTGCAGCGGCTCTCCCGATACCTCCCGCACCGCCGGTGATCACCGCCGTCTTGTCCGCAAGTCTCATCGTGCCATCCTCGCGCCGTCTGTTGTGCGAACCCTAGCTTTCAAGGGCCGTACTGAAATCTTCAACCAAATCGTCGACCTCTTCGATCCCCACAGAAATTCGGATAAGCGACTCTGCAATGCCCATTTCTGCTCGCCGATCCGGTCCCATCTCGTGATAAATTGTCTGAGACACCGGTATCGCAAGTGTCCGGTTGTCACCCAGATTACTCGACTTAATCACCACATTGAGCCGATTCAAGAAATCAAACGGTTCCATTTCCTGGCTCAATTCGAACGAAAACAACGCCCCTGGTTTTCTGAAAAGCCGGGCACTCCGCTGAAATTGGGGATGCTGGCTTAAGCCAGGGTAGTACACCTGCGAAATCCTACCGTGGGAATCCAAGAATTCGGCCAACGTTTGGGCACTGGCACACTGTCTTTCCAATCTCAGCGCCAACGTCTCCGCACCGATACTAATGTGATGCGCGGCTTCAGCGCCCAGAGCCGCCCCAAAATCCCGGAGACCTTTTTTTCGGATTTGGGTCATACCCCAATTCGCTGAATCGCCTTTCTTATACGTTTCCTCTATGTGTGCATAGGACGCCCAATCGAATTGTCCGGTATCAGTTATCGCTCCGCCCAACGCGTTGCCATGCCCGCAGATATATTTGGTTAGGCTGTTGACAACAAGGCTCGCATCAACGTCGGTGGGCTGAAAAAGATACGGAGAGGTCATGGTGTTATCGACGATGTAAACGATCCCGTGCGCGCGACAAAGTGCACCAATCGCTTCAAGGTCACTGACTTGAGTACGTGGATTAGCAATAGTTTCAACAAACACCATCCTGGTGCGTTCGGTCAGCGCTGCCTCAACCGCTTTCACGTCCGTGGCATCAACAAACGCGACGTCGATTCCGTGAACGCCGAAGCTGCCAAAAAGGCTGTTGGTGTTGCCAAACAAAAATGAACTCGACACGAAATGATCGCCGGAGCGCATCAACGCGAACAACATCGTTCCTATGGCCGCCATTCCCGTCGAAAAACAAATGGTCTGGCGACCCTTTTCCATCGCCGAAATCTGCGTCTCAAGTGCACGAACGGTCGGGTTGACCTGGCGGCCATAGGAATAGCCCGAGCTCTTACCTTGAAATACGTCAGCGAGATCCTGCACGTCGTCGTACCCATACGCGACGGTCGCGTGGATGGGTTTGTGAATTGATCCGTGTTCTACCGTGCCCGAGCGGTCTGAGTGCACAATTCGTGTCGTAAAACCGACCATGCGCTGTAATCCGAATTGGGCCGGCGACTATATCAGATCGTCAATTTCACGGACGGCCCTGTTTGACTGTCGGCAGAAGGCTAGGTCAATCGAACGGTTGTTCAATTTCCACGAACGGCAACGTCCATAAATCAAATACACGGGATAGCGCCGAGATGGCCAAAACATGACGCAACGATC
>Ga0315334_10001265_pt1 | contig 15563 bp, 8 predicted proteins | sample M150034915metaG_FD_205555 | JGI IMG/M metagenome (GOLD analysis project Ga0315334, IMG submission 205555) | Ammonia-oxidizing marine archaeal communities from Monterey Bay, California, United States - M1 500m 34915 | ecosystem: Environmental > Aquatic > Marine > Intertidal zone | place: USA... | reverse complement strand
GTATAGGTGTGACGTCAGGGTTTGGTTCGTTTATTCCAGATCGATGGGGGATTCTGTCGGCTGAGGTTTGGAACCCTACCGATCGTGAACAAAAGATGTCGATTAAGGCAAATTGGGAAACGGACAACCCTGCAGACAATGCCGTGCAGTTTACACGGAAATTCATCGTGCCCTCGATGACTCGTCGCGTTGTATGGTACCCAATACGAGTACCGGATCATGGACTGGAAAATCCTCGCTTAAAGATTAGCAGCTTGATGTTACGCAGCATTATTTCCCGCGAAGAGGATGGTGCTGAAGTGATGGTTGTAAGTCCGTTGCAAAAAGTGCACGCTGCCGCGCGGATTAATACCGAGTTCAACAAGCCAACGATGGGTTTCATTCCAGAGGATGAATCCGCGACGATAGAAATGCGAGCTTATCTTGCAAAGCGAGGCGTTGATTTCGAGGACGTAAATAGTATTACATCGCGAATGCTGACATCGATTAGGCTGACGAGAAAGCTTGGTGGTGTAATGTTTAAACCCAGCCTATCAGGCATCGCTCCCAGTCCATTGTCGTTAGATGGCCTCGATCAACTCGTTATTGCTGACGGTCGATATTCCGAAGATGTTTCATTAACCAATTCGATTCGTAGCTGGATCATGGGCGGCGGGCGTGCTTGGGTCATGCTAGACCGAACCGGCACAGAGTTCGCTCGTCGTTTGCTCGGTGACTCGTTGAATTTAGTCGAACTGGAAACTCGCGAGCTCAACACGGTCGCAATCACTTCAATTGAACGGGGTCAACGATTGATTGGATCTCAAACCAATTATGATACCCCCGTCCGCGTGGTCAACGTGATGGTTGATGGAGTTGAGATCACACATGAAGTTGGTGATATCCCGGCAGCTTTTTGGATGAAGTATGGTAACGGAGAAATTCTGTTCACGACACTCAGCAGCGAAGCTTGGGTACGGAATCGCGCGCATCCAACGATTTCTAAGGATCTGCTAATGCTTGAACCTTTGGAAGACTTAATGAACCGGTTCTACACTCCGACGGAAAAAGCTCTAACCGATTTTGCGGTAACCGCTACGGAAAAGAAATCGATGGTTGCTAAGAATAGTGATGATCCTCCAACCGTAGCAGACAAAAATCACCGCTTAGCTCAATACACAGCGACTTCGAAAGTAAAAGACATTGATTTTTTTCTGAAACAGAAAATTGGTTGGGAAATTGTTCCGCGGGGACACATCATCTCAGTGTTCGCAGTTTTTTGTGGTGCTATTATTGCCATGGGATTCTTTCTGCATCGCAAAGGTCGTTTAGAGTTGATTCTAGCCGGTGCCCCAGTCATTGTGATTGTTCTTTCGAGTTATCTATATGTTGTTGGTTCATCCAAACGAAGTAGCCTAGAGAATCTTGTCGGCTCGGTACAGTTTATAAACGCGGAGCACGGATCACGCAATATTGTGATTCGGGGGATTGGAGCTGTTTATAGCAAGGAAACGGCAATCGATGATATCGAGGTGACTGGTGGCGGAGTCTTTTGGCCTGATATGGCAGGATTGGAGGGCACTAATATTCGCATGGTTTGGACTGATATGGATCAATGGCATTGGGAAGGATTGAATACGTTTGGAGGAATTGTCCGTAGTTATCCGTTTGAAAAGCCGCTTCAATTGGAAAATTCCATGGAAGCAACGGCAACATTGACCGCTGAAGGGTTGGTTGGAAGTTATCAGTTTCCGGGGCTCAAGGATATTGATCATGCCATGTTGGTAAGTCCTCAAGGCGAGCGCAGTAGCGTAGAACTTGTCGATGGCAAACTCAAAGTATCCGGTGCGGAACTATCTAACAGCGAATTTGATACGTCAACGACGTTCAAGGATGGTGAAGCGATTCGACGATTAGCGTTTGTCAATTCTCTTTTGAGTCGCAATGAAAACCAAACGGTCACATTCCCGTCACGCTATACGTTACTTGTCTGGAGTTCACCGCTCGATCTTGGTTTCATGTTTCCGGGCGATCCCAATAAAATGGGATCAGCTTTGACATCCATTCCGTTGCATGTTGAAAACACAAAACCAGCGACGCGGTTTGTCGTGCCATCGATCTACCAACAATACGATGTGGTGAGGGCCACTGGTATTGGAGCGTCCGTTGTGTATGACAATGTTAAAGGTGAGTGGGCACGTACGCCGCACAATTCACGACACCAATTTTGGATTCGCACGAAAGTTCCTGCATCCGTGTTGCCGGCGAAGATCACCAAAGCGACTGTTTTGATGGACATCTCAGCCGGGGGACGCCCCGTCAATTCCGTGGGAGGGTTTTTTGATGATGAGGGTCATCTCATTACGAAAATTCTTGATACGGCCCAATCGCCAAAAGCGGTAATCGAGTTTGTTTTTGATGATATAACCTACTTGAACGTCAACCAAAACGGCTATCTGCACTTAGGATTCAGTGTCGGACTAGATCCGATTGATGGTGAAACACGTGAAGAGATGCGAACGAGAGATACAAATTATTCGTGGGAAATCCGTGATGTGGATATTTCGCTTGAAGGCGAGACCCTAGCACGACCCTAACTCGGTTTCATAAATACAAACTATAACGCGAACACTTAAATCAATTATTTATTAATTACAATTCCCAGAGTGGAGTGAGGCATTACGATGGCTGAGCAAGCGGATCAACTTAACCAAGACGATCAAACTGACAATGAGATAACTCCGTCACGTGACAAGGTTGTTGTTATTGAGAACTTGACCAAGAAATTTGGCGAGTTTACTGCCGTTGAAAATTTGTCGATGACGGTTGAACGTGGGCGTATATTGGGCTTTATTGGACCTAATGGTGCCGGTAAAACGACGACTATCAAAATCTTAGTTGGCCTCGCCAAACCTACGGAAGGTCGCGCGATCATCGCGGGTGTGGATTGTGTTGCCGAAGCACATCGCATCAAGAAACTTGTCGGTTATATGCCTGACCGATTTGGTGGCTACAGTAATATGAGAGTACGCGAGTATCTTGATTTCTTTGGCGCCGCATTTAAGATTCCCAGCAAAGAGCGCAAAGCCCGCATCCAAGAAGTTTTGGAAATCACACGTGCGGTGTATATGCAAGATCGCTATGTCGAGGCACTCAGCCACGGTATGCAACAGCGGGTTGGTATTGCTCGAACCTTGCTACATGATCCGGAAGTATTAATTTTTGACGAGCCGGCAAACGGCTTGGACCCCGAAGCACGCATTGAAATGCGTGATTTAATATTACGACTGGCCGACCTCGGAAAAACATTGATTGTCACGAGTCATATCCTGCCAGAGCTAGCGAGAATTTGTGATCAAATTGGGATTATCAGTGCGGGTAAACTTCGCGCTTTTGGAACGATGAATGAAATAAATGCCCAATTAGGTCAAATGCGGATGGTTGAAATTCAACTCAATGGAAATGCGGATTTAGACCGTGCCCAAGAAATTGTAAAACGCGAATTGACTCTTGCTGAAATCGCTGGCAGTCGCACGGAACAACTAATACGTTTTCGTGCGAACATTACTGAAGATTCAATGCAGGACCTGCTAAACACGCTAATCACTGAAAAAATTGCAATTTCTCAGTTCCGTGAAGTGCAAACTGACTTGGAAGATGCATTCTTGACCGTAACCAAAGAAGATAGAGCCAAAATGGTGTGAGTTTTAACTCCAGCACCTCCTGATTTTTATCCAAACAAGCCAAACCTCAAAATAACCATAAGAAGAATCAAATGTTCAACAACCCAATTGTTCATCGCGAATTAATCGGAATGATGCGGACAAAAAAAGCCGTAGCCATTCAGGTCATGTTGGTGATGATGTTTGCTTTACTTCTGGTCTTGCGGTGGCCGGCTGAAACCTCTGATCTCAGTGGCATTAGTTCGATGCAGGTCTTCAAGTTGTTTTCCTATGGGATTCTCACAGCCATGATATTTTTGGTTCCCGTTTTCCCAGCCACTTCCGTTATTCGTGAACGCATTCAAGGCACGTTGGCACTATTATTGAATTCCCCGATGCGGCCTATCGATATTTACATCGGTAAACTCGCTGGTGTGATGATATTTGTTTTTCAATTATTGGTTCTTAGTATTCCTTCTTTGGTTGCTTGTTACGTAATGGGTGGGATTGAACTGAAGGGGCAGGTCCTCCCGCTGTATGGAATTCTAATTCTTGCAGCACTACAGTATTCCACGATGGGTTTGATGATTAGCTGTATTACGAATTCAGTCGACGGTGCCCTTAAAATGACATACGGCATCGTGCTGCTATTGTCAGTGATTGTGCTTGGCCCCCACCTGTTTTTGCAAGCCACACCAGGCATGCTAGCGGATGTAGCAAGTTGGATACGCTGTATATCGCCAATCCCCGCGGTGATGGATGTGGTGGGCCATGGTGATGTGGGATCGCAAGGAATCGATAGTAACGTTGATTCGATTAGTCGCTATGTCATTTTATCGCTTTCATCGCTGGTTGTGTTTGTGGCGATTCCATTGATCCGGCTAAATCAACGAATCTTGGATCGCTCGCGAAGTCAGGGAGCCTTGACACACCAAATGAGTGGTCTGATACAAACTCTCCGTATGGTTTTCTTTCTCGGGATGGATCCAAAAAAACGCGCTCCGAATATTCCTGCCTATCTTAACCCAGTGCTAATTAAAGAGTTCCGTAGTCGTCGATTTGGCCGAGCACATTGGATCGTGCGGATGATGGTGGGTTGTTTGCTGTTGTCATTGGCATTGATCTACATCACCACGCAGTACACGAACCAGTGGGGTGTCGAAACGATTGGTGGCATCATGGTTGTGATGCAAGTGAGTCTAGTTGTGTTAATCACACCTAGCCTCGCTGCGGGATTGATCAGTTCTGAATTGGAATTTGATAGTTGGCGATTATTGCAGATGACACCACTCACATCTTTTCGAATTATTACAGGGAAAATTCTGAGCGTGGCAGTCACGATTGGCTTAATTGTTTTAGCATCATTGCCTGGTTATGCCGTACTGGCAGCGATTGATAACACTTTGACGACTCAGATATGGCAAGTATGTGTTTGCTTGTTGATGACTTGTATCCTCGTCTTATCGATCAGCGCATTGATCAGTAGTCTGTTTCGCGTGACTGCGACTGCAACGATCGTTTCATTTTCGGTGATTATAATTATCTTTGCCGGTACGTTCTTGTTTTGGATGGGTAAAGGAGCACCGTTTAGTGTTGACGTTGTTGAAACAGCTTTACTGTTTAACCCGCTGGCAACCGCACTTACAATCATGAATATGCCCGGTTTCGACCCCGCTGAATTTACGCGACTTGCTCCGAGTGAAGTTTGGAGTAGTTCAACTGAAGACCTGTGGTCTGGATTCCGTGTACCACTGGAAGCCATTGGATTCACACGAATCTCATTGGTCGTATCGTTTAATTGGATCATGACTGGTGCTATTTCAATGTTCTGTTTGATGTTGTTGTTTTTCCGAGTCCGCTTGCTTACTAAACCGCAATAGCCTTGATGCTGTTGTTTTTCACCTAAAACCTAACACTGTTGAAGTAATATAAAATGCTCCACACTCTCAAATCACAATGGATCTTCGCTACGATTGGCATATTATTTGTTTGCCAAACAGCAGTCGGTCAAATTGACGTTATTACTGATGATTGGCCTATGTTCTCGGACCCTCCGTTCGTTGACGAGCAACGGGTGCAAGAGGTGTCTGCGCAGTTAATTCCGACTTGGATTAAAGCCCTAGAAGCGGACGAGCAAGAACTCAAGTTAGTGGCGGCGAAGACGATTGGCAAAGCGGCGGAGTTGGGAGTTGCCGGCCTCGACGTAACTATCACTCCGTTAATCGCCTTGGTCACTGACCCAGATAATCGTGCTCTAGTACGGCACACAGCAGCTATGTCGCTTGTTCAGTTGAATGCAAAACAAGCAGGTGAGAGTTTGCTGGAGTTAGTTAAATCCGGTGATTTTGATTTATCGGCAATCGTAGAGCCTGCTTTTGCTGAATGGGATACGGCGGGTGCTGTTGAAGTTTGGCGAACGAGGATTGTTGAATTCCAAAGCAAGAAACAAAAGTCCTCCTCATTATTTCGCTTGGCCATTGCTGGGCTCGGGAAAATTGGTAACGACGCAGATCGTCAGTCGTTGGTGGCCATTGCCAAAGATACTGAACAAAATGCTGTGTTGCGAATTGCGGCCGCTCGTAGCGTCGCCGGAACTCTTGTACAACCAGATTTGGAAATTGCCGAAAAACTAACGGCGACAAACAGAGTTGCTGATTATTTGATTGCGGCTTTACTTGCGTCCTCGCCGCCAAGTGATGAGAATCGTGATCGCAGCTTGGCTATGATTACAAAATTAGTGAACAGCAAACATTCAACGGTCCATGTGGTCGCATATGAAGCTTTGGCAAAATGGAATCCGGCGGCGGTTCTTGGTTTTGGACAGCAAGTCACGAATCATTTTCATTTTCGAGTTCGTGGTGCCTATGCAAATTCGTTAAACCAATTGATTACTGCGGATAATGTTCTTGAATTAGCAACGTTTCTAAATGACCCGCATCCACAGATACGCATGCAGGTTCGAGAGTGGTTGCTAACTGCTAGCAAAACCGAGGAATTGTTGCCCAGTGTTATCAGTGCGATGCAATCTGCGATAGTTAGTGACCACTGGAGAATGCAAGAACAGGCCATGCATATTGCAGTTGCGCTAGATCAAAAGCAGGTTGCCGTTGATATTATCGAATTACTAAAAAGTCAGCGGAATGAAGTGATCGCCACGTCAGGTTGGGCTCTGCGGCGATTGGCCGTGCCGGATACATTGCCGCAAATACTGGAATATTGCGAAGGTCTGAAGGTCGCTTTCGAAGGTGAAAAACTGCCCTACGACACGATGTTTTCCATCAATGAACAAGTAGCGCATTTGTTCCAGATGTTTGGGCAGATGAAATATGCAAAGTCAATGCCGTTGATGTACCGTTTCATTCGTAAGAACCAATTGATTCGATTTCGTGTCCGCTCGTCTGCAGTTTGGGCCGCTGGGCTTATTTATGAAGGCGATCTTCATGGTGATCCAAAGCTTGAAAAAGTACTATTGGAGCGACTCAACGACGACGCTCCTATGCCGCCTGAGGATGATCTCGTGAAACGCATGGCGTGTATTAGCTTGGCCCGCATGGAATCTAAAGGTACTGAGACAATTAGTTCGTTATGGAAATATCATGGGCGTACAAAACCCTTTGGAGCATTGCGGGGCGGAACCGAGTACGCTTTGGAGCGATTGATCGCTGAAAAGTTCCCGACGCCCGCCGCCAAAATCTACTCGACTGGTCCTTGGTTACTAGAGCCCTACGAGTTTAAGTCCGATAGCGAATGATGCAATGCGTTGGGCAGACTGGCGAAATAAACGTCACAACGATTTGGTTATATATTTCTGGGGACTTAGGAACCACCTATATTCCTGTCGTTTTGAACCTGGGAGTTCCCTCCCCCATAATTTGATTTGCTGTTGAGTAGCAGATGTTTTACGATAGGGTAATACAAGGACGACTATTAAATCTCTTCAAGACGTTTGGGTAACATACGCGTATGCATCGTGTTTTGACAATGATAGGTTTACTCTGCTTGGTACACGTTGCGCAAGCAACGGAATCGGATTTGATCGATTTCTCGCGTGATATTCGTCCGATACTAGCCGACACGTGTTATCAATGTCATGGTCCGGATGCGCAAACACGGGAAGCTGATTTTCGTTTGGACTTACAGGACGATGTGTTTAAAGATCATGGTAACGGGCAATTGGTCATTCCCGGCAAACCCAGTGAAAGTGTTCTGCTGCAGCGACTGCTAACGACCAGTGTTGAGCAACGGATGCCGCCGGTAGATGCAGATAGGCAATTGTCGTCTGAGCAGATCGAATTAATTCGCAAGTGGATCGAACAAGGTGCTCGGTGGAAACAACACTGGGCATTCGCTCCGATTAAAAAATCACCGTTACCAATCGTAGATTCGTGGATTGAAAATGCTATCGATTCGTTCACGCTGTCGGCAATGTACGAGCATGGTTTGGTACCTTCTGCTAACGCGTCTAAAGAACGGTTGATCCGTCGCGCGACGCTAGATCTCACCGGCCTACCACCGACTCAGCTTGAGGTCGACGAGTTTTTAGCGGACACAGCGCCCGATGCATACGTAAAACTTATCGACCGTTTGCTGCATGACTTGCGCTACGGCGAACGACAAGCGATGCATTGGCTTGATGTGGCACGTTATGCAGATACCAATGGTTACCAAACCGATGGCGAACGTCATATGTGGCGGTGGCGCGATTGGGTGATCGATTCGTTTAACAAAGACCAGTCGTTTTATGATTTTACCGTCGAACAATTGGCTGGCGATTTGATTCCGGATGGTACAACAGAACAAAAATTGGCGACTGGGTTTAATCGTAATCACCGTTCAAATTCCGAGGGTGGAATTGTGTTTGAGGAATACCTTGTCGAATACGCTGTTGATCGAGTTGATACCACGGCGACGGTATGGCTGGGATTAACATTGGGTTGCGCTCGTTGTCATGAACACAAGTACGATCCAATTACACAAAAAGAGTTTTATCAAGTGATGGCGTTCTTCAATAATATTCCCGAACGCGGGCGGGTTATCAAATATGGGAATTCATTCCCGCTGCTCAAAGTGCCGACGCAATCGATGCAATCCGAAATGGATCAACATGAATCTGTCGTCGATAAGTTTTCTGCCGAGTTGACAAATAAACTTGTTGAAATTATGAAACGCATGCGACAAATTGATGCAGGGCCTGACAGGCACGCCGGACGTTTACCTATTATTAATCAGGATTTGTTGATTCAATTTGACTGGGATAAAACAATGACACCGCGGCAATTTCCGGTGGAAGCTCGTGCGGTAGACTACGACGTAATCAATACGGCTGAGGTTGATAAAGAATTGTTGCAAACCAAGATGATTGTCGGCGACAAACCACAATTTAAATCTGGCGTGTTTGGCGAGGCACTTGATTTAAATGAGACTTTTCAGATCGGCGGTGGTGCCTTGATTCAGTTTCCGGGGCATCAAAAGCTTACGTTGTCGACTTGGATCAAAGTTTCCGGTGTCCAGTCCGGTGTGATCATGAGTATGCTCAACCCGGATGATCAACGTCCCCAAGGTTTCAGTTGGAAATTGGTAGACAATTGTGTCGAGGTGGACTTTGGTCCTCGCTGGCTAGATGACTCGGTTCGTATGAAAACCAAATCAGCACTGCGAGGGGACCAATGGCATCATATTGCGTTTACTTCCGACGGTACGCAAATGGCGCGGGGGATGGCGATCTATATTGATGGTGTCCAACAGGAAGTGGAAGTGATGCTTGATATCTTTACCGGCACCTACAAAACAAAACCGACTTTGGTATTTGGTGGTGAAGCAACGGATAACTTACTGCAGGCACAAATCGACAATACCGCCTTTTACGTGCGGGATTTGACAGACAGAGAAATTGAAATCTTGTCGGTGCGTGAGACGCCGGAGCAGTTGGCAACGTTGGCAAAGCTTACACCGTGGCAACAGGCTAAATTGTTGCATTATTATCTTGATCAAGTCGATGCGGGCGAAGACGGCCGATTGTATCACGACTTGCAACTTGCTAGACATCGACAACGGTTACATCTAGCGTCCGTTCCAACGTCGATGGTGATGCAAGAAAACAATCAACGACGAAAAACGCATTTGCTCAAACGCGGTCAATATGATGCTCCCGGAGAAGAAGTCTCAAGAGGGATTCCTGTTGCACTGGCCGCGGGACAAAAACACGACATGCAATCGCGGCTTGATTTCGCTCAGTGGATTGTCGGTGATAACAACCCGTTAACGGCACGAGTGATTGTCAATCGATTTTGGGCACAGTTCTTTGGCCGTGGTATTGTTGCTTCACTGGAGAATTTAGGAGTCCAGGGGGATGCTCCGACACATCCAAAATTGTTAGATTGGTTAGCCGCTGATTTTCGTGAAAACGATTGGAATGTTAAACGCTTGTTGCGTTTGATTTTAACGAGTGCAACGTATCAACAGGATTCAGTGGTGACTCGCAAACATCTGGATGTAGATGTGGATAATGTTTGGCTGAGTCGCGCGCCACGACTGCGTTTGCAGGCAGAGATGATTAGAGATCAAGCGTTGCAGGCCAGTGGTTTGTTGGTGCAGCGGATAGGTGGAATGAGTGCCCGGCCCTATCAACCTGCTGGACTATGGAAAGAGATTGCCAGTCAAGCCTATGTGCAAGGCAGTGGCGTGGAATTATATCGACGTAGCATGTATACGTTTTGGAAACGTACGGTGCCGCCGCCGACCATGGTGACTTTCGACGCGGCGTCACGTGAATACTGTGTGCTGCAGCGGTCACGTACAAATACTCCGCTGCAAGCCCTCGCGTTGTTGAATGAAGTGGCGTTTGTTGAAGCCGCCAGAAATTTGGCCCAACAGATGTTGGAATATAAGGCTGTCGATGATGCAGAACGATTGCGGTGGGGTTGGCGGCAATTGACTGCGCGATACCCAACAAAGTATGAATTGACGGTCTTGCAAAAAATGCTGGCAACTAGTCGTAAGCAATATAAAACCGATATTGACAGCGCCAAGAAATTAATAGCATTTGGTGAAAGTGTGGCATCCAGTGAATTCAGCAGTGAAGAATTGGCTGCCTTTACGATCGTGGCAAACTTGATTTTGAATTTAGATGAAGTCATTAATCGAGAGTAGAATAGCGTATGTCGATGAGAAAATTCCTATTACAACAAGCGTCTCAGCGGCTTGACCCACAGGTTGAACAGTCCGCGTGGCTTCATAACAGGCGTCATTTTTTGCAAGGTGGTGGGATTTCGATCGCCACGGCCGCATTGAGTGCGTTGTTGAGTCAAGAATCCACTGCGGCAAAGCGGAGGGCTGGGACTGATCAGCGAATCGGTGGATTGCCAGATGTTCCCCATTTTCCTCCCACTGCCAAACGCGTTATCTATTTGTGTCAGTCGGGGGCCCCGTCGCAAATTGACTTATATGACTACAAGCCTAAATTGGAACAATGGGCGACACAAGATTTACCGGATAGTGTGCGTGATGGGCAACGCTTGACAGGTATGACGGCCGCTCAAGAACATTTCCCCATCGCACCTTCAGTTTTTAATTTCAAACAATATGGCGAATCGGGCGCTTGGGTCAGTGAGTTGTTACCGCAGACGGCAACCATTGCGAATGATGTAACGTTTGTGCGTTCCATGTTTACGGAAGCAATCAATCACGACCCAGCAATCACATTGATGCAAACAGGGACCCAATTAGCTGGTCGACCAAGTTTCGGAGCATGGTTGTCCTATGGATTGGGAAGTGTTAGTGAGGACTTGCCCGCATTTGTGGCGTTAACGAGCGGTGATACTGGACAGCCACTGTATGACCGATTGTGGGGGTCTGGATTCTTACCCTCGCGACATCAAGGTGTTAAGTTCCGTCGTACTGGGGATCCAGTATTATATTTATCTAATCCACCTGGCGTGACGCGTGGCGACCGCCGCAAACTGCTCGACCATTTAGCAATGCTGAATCACGCTCGAGCCAATGAACAAGGCGATCCCGAAATAACGACTCGTATTGCGCAATATGAGATGGCATTTCGGATGCAAGCCTCAGTGCCGGAATTGACAGATTTCTCGGACGAGCCAGAACACGTACTCAAACAGTATGGAGATGCCGTGGCAACGCCTGGGTCCTATGCGGCTAATTGCTTGTTAGCTCGAAGATTGGCTGAACGAGGGGTGCGGTTTGTGCAGTTGTACCATCGAGGATGGGATCATCATACATTGTTGCCTAAGAGCATTCGCGGGCAGGCTGCCGCGACGGATCAACCTTCAGCTGCATTGATCAAAGATCTAAAACAACGCGGGATGCTAAAAGATACAATCGTGATCTGGGCAGGTGAATTTGGCCGTACTGTCTATAGCCAAGGTAGATTGACTAAAGAAGACTATGGGCGGGACCATCATCCACGTTGCTTTTCGATTTGGATGGCGGGTGGAGGATTGGCTGCGGGAAAAGTAGTTGGGCGGACCGATGATTATAGCTATAACATCGAAGAAGATCCCATCCATATTCACGATTTTAATGCGACACTGTTGCATTGTCTGGGAATCAATCACACGCGATTGACGTTTAAATATCAAGGAAGACATCATCGGCTGACGGATATAGCGGGTAATGTTGTGCAACAATTACTGGCTTAATTCTGTTTTTGCTGCGATGATGATGACGATGATGTAGGCTTGACGGTTTGCCTTCGCTACTAAGTATTAGAGGAATTGCTAGTTTGAATACGTATACGACCGAAATATTATTCCAACCGGATGACACGCGCCTTTTGTTTTTGCCGGAGGGTCCGATGGCGCTTGGAGTTGATCGATTCAGTTGGGTTGCTATTCAACACGCTACTGACAGTGTGCTAGGGTCACTAAATGTATTTGATTGTGCGACCCTAACGAACAACAACTATGCGTTGTCCGGACGCCCTGGGTTTGCTTTCCCGACAGATGATCCGCAGAAATTCGTCGTTGGAGTAGATAAGCACATTGAACTGGTGGATATTATCAGCGGTGATGCAACAGTGCTCAGTGATGATATCGATGTTGGAGTGGATAATACTCTGATTAATGATGCGATCGCATTTGATGAGGGCATTATTTTTGGCTCTAAGGATCTCGAATTTGCGACAAATAAGGCGGGGCTTTATTTTTGGAAATTTTCGGATAGGCAACTGTGTCAATTGCGTGACGATCAATTGTGCTCAAACGGCAAAGTGATAACACGCAGTGGCCAGAATTGGAGCTTGTTGGATATTGATACGCCGACGCAGCAAGTTGTGCGATATGAGCTAGATACCAACCAAGGGACATTGAGCGAAGCTGAGGTCGTTGTAGATTTCACTGATGGAGAAATCTTTCCGGATGGCATGGTCGCTACACCTGATGACAAAAGCTTGATTGTGGCGTTTTATAATCCCGCTGCGGCACAATATGGTGTTGCTCGGCAGTTTTCGATTGAAACGGGTGAGATTCAAGCTGAATGGCAAACCGCAAAAGCGCCACGTGTCACCTGCCCTTTGTTATTGGAAACAACGGTGGGCGTGAAATTAGTGCTGACCACGGCGATCGAAGATATGTCAGATGAAATGTTCGCTCAGCATCCTAATTCCGGTTCGCTGTTTGTTGGTGAAACAATTTTCGAAAATGTATCGGACTTGGACAATATCAAACTAGAAAAACTAGGCATTGGATTATAATGTTCGATACAGAATAAAAAAACACGAGAGATCTTTTTCCGGTGGTGACGAGCGACGGCGTCTGTGTTACCTTGGGATGTGCACGAGAATCTCTGTTACAGGCAACTCTAATAAAACGTGCAAGCCCCTAAATAAAGTAAAAGCGTTACATAGCTTGGAGCGATTAATGGTTCAACGACCAGAAGATGACGATTCATTTGTAGATGAACAATGGGAAGAAGTGGACGATGACGATCACGAATCGGATGTCGACGATGACGATCGCGAATCGGATGTCGACGATGACGATCGCAAATCGGATGTCGACGATGACGATCGCAAATCGGATGTCGACGATGACGATGATGATTTGGATTCCAATGATTCCGACGACTACGAAGCTGTCGACGATTCAGATGATTTAGATGACGATGAAGAATATGAATACGAATACGTGGAAATTGATGAAGATGAAGAACTCGATGACGATGTGGAGTACGAGTACATAGAAGTCGAAGTAGATGACGATGAGGATGACGATGACGATGACGATGACGAATCACACGACGGCGACACGGACATAGATGACGATGAGGCCTCAGATGATCAGGACGACGATGAACGTTCGAGCAACGAAGGTCGCCGGCGGTCGCGTGGTCGTGGACGAAATGATGATTCTCGAAGACGAGATTCAGATTCAGATGACTATCGGTCAAGAGATGCCGATGAGAGTGATGAAGAAGCAATCGACGAAGAAGAACCGGAAGAAGAACCGGAAGAAGAACCGGAGGTCGATTTGGGACCGGATCATCCCGATGCAGTTGCTGCGTTACAGGATATTGGCGCGAGATTGATGATGAATCAATTTGATAGGGTCTTTCGGATTATATTTTATGATCAACATAAAGATGATGCTTTGGATCAGATTCGAAATTTACCGAGTTTGAAAGAAGTCTGGATTATGCATACTAAAATTAAGGAAGATGCAGCAAAAGCGTTAGAAGAACGGCTCGAAGGTGTGAAGGTTTATCATAGCTAAGCTTCTTTTCTAACTTGTAATAAAGCCCGCAAAACCCACAGAGCCCTGTTTTAAAAGCAGCGCTCTGTTTTTTCGACCTGTTTGGACTTGGTTTCACATCTCTATAGGTAGCGAACGCAGTATTGAAGTAGGAGGGCAGGAAAGCAAAACCAATCCCTAGGTTTTAGTCGATTGATCGCGCCACTTCTTTTTTTGTATTCCTCCACAACAACAAATTCACATAAATTAATACGAATCGTAGGCTTGTTTTATTTTTGGTGGCTGGCGGACACGTACGAAATCGAATTCTCGATGTCTTCTTGTTGTTGAATGCGAATGTCATTCATATTGGCACCAAATAGTCCAACGCGAACGTTGTAGTTTCTTAATCTCTTGGTAATGAGAGAATTGATAACTAGCATTAAGATCAGATTTGCACCTGGAATGAACATGCCCGCAAAAGCCCCTGCTCCGATCGCTAAATTCCAGCATTTGCTACAGAGCACCGTGATACAAATGGTAACCAGCAACAGGCTAATTCCCGCAGCAATGATGATCCCCCAAAACCAATAGCCGTCTGTTTCAATGGGAAGCCGTAACAAGGTGCCGATGATTTGTACGTAAAACACCATAAACAAGATAATTGAGAAGAACATGAATTGAACAATCATCAGGCATTTTTGATAGAGTGCGATTTGCCAGATGTTTTTGAGATCCCATGACCAGCGATCGCCGGTATCAAGGTTTGCTGTAGGAGCTAGATAGGGATTTGTTTGCATTACGGCTTTGCTTAACTGGATTAAGTGGAAGAGGTCTCAGTTGATTTACTGAGCCGCCGCTTCGTTGTTAGATAATTTTCGTAAGCTCATCAGATATGCAATGACATCGGCTAGTTCACTTTCTGTTAGCGCTTTGTCGAGTCCATTAGGCATAATGGAAACTGTACCCGCGGCCATTTCATCGATATCGTTTCGTGCTAGGGTAATGGGATCTCCCGTTTGTTGTTGAATAGTGAAACTATCGACGGTCTGTCGAACTATTAAGCCCGTGAGGACTCGCCCATCGTTGGTAACGATATTGTAAGGTTCAAAGTCACGAACGATGGTAGACGAAGGGAGTACGATTGATTCGAGCAGGTCATGGCCGGCACGATTGGCCCCGATGGTTGTTAGGTCGGGACCGATGCGAGATCCCCGTTCCCCGACACGATGAC
>Ga0315334_10001262_pt1 | contig 15579 bp, 27 predicted proteins | sample M150034915metaG_FD_205555 | JGI IMG/M metagenome (GOLD analysis project Ga0315334, IMG submission 205555) | Ammonia-oxidizing marine archaeal communities from Monterey Bay, California, United States - M1 500m 34915 | ecosystem: Environmental > Aquatic > Marine > Intertidal zone | place: USA... | reverse complement strand
CGGCAATTCCATCAATCAGAGCACCCGGCCCTGAAGCCGTACCGCCGAATGTCTTAAGTGCGGCCCCTGACTCCCGAATCAGAATCGTGGAATAAGAGAACGACTTGCCCGTATCGAAGAATGACTTGAGAGTGGAGTGCAGTAGGCGGCTCCAGCCCTGACGCGAGTCGGGCACGATGATGTCGGCGTCGTTGGTTCGCTCGTGGACGATCTCCACACCAGCCTTGACCTTGGGGAGTTCGTGAATCTTGGCTCGCTCCACGGAGAAGCCAACACCTCCGCCCAGCATGAGCATGTCAAACACGAACTCGAAGTCTTCTACCGTCTCGATGTTGACGAAGTAGCAGTTGTTGAGGCTCGCGCCGCCCATGTTCTGAACGAGGGGTGTGCCCAACTGCCACAGTCCACGACCGGCAAACGAACAGCGCAGGTTGAACATGTGATCGAACAGGAGTTCGGCCTCGGCCTGCGTGTACGGAACGCCGATCTCGATGGCGCCGTTGATTACCCGCTGGATCGTCTCCGGCCACAGTTCGGTATGGTCGCCCCCATTTTTACGGCTATAGGTGCGGAGAAAGACGATTTCTCCCAATCCTCCGAACCCCCAGGGTGCTGTTTGTGTCTTGTAGGTATCAACAAAGGAGTCGGAGATTTGGGGCATGAAAGGGGCTGATTTCGTTTCGTGAAGCGGCGGATTTGGAGACTACACCACCGATGGTACAGCACCCGAGAATACTGAAACTGTCAAATCAACCCAAGTTTTTCGGCTTCTTCGTAAGTCACCTGCGACCCTGCCGCGTGCCTCAGAATCTTGGTCGTCCGACCCGGCGTAATCTGGATTTCTTCGTGGATGTCTTCCTCGACGTAGACCGTCTGCCTGTGTTTCAAGGTTTCGAGTTTGTCGTCCATGCCGGCCAGCCGGGTGGGAGGCGGTTGATTTCCCTTGCAATCCCCGGTCGGATGACCACAGACGGGACAGGGTTGACGGTCGGCATGCAGAACGTAACCACCAGAGACGCCCGGCAACGTCAGCGTGCTGCGCCGCTCAACGTGGATTTCGTAGGGCTGGAATGTGGGATCGTTCACCTACAGATTGTAGGTCACAATCAATCCCAATCGGTAGTGATGTGTTCGACCTCGGCCTGCGTCTCGATCCAGACACGGGCACCACAATGGTCCGGGGTCTGTGAATGGATGATCTCGCAGGGACCGTGGACCTTGACCCTCGTCAGATGTGTCGAGCCCTTGTAGGTCCGGTCGATGATCGCCGGCTCACCCTTCTTAACTTTCTGCTGATGAACGTGAATGACGTGCTTCATTCTCCGGACTTTCTAGGAACAGCGATTGCAGGTGGGTTTCCAGATCCACCGTTCAGGTAATTCACCCGGGCTGCCGCTTCTTCTGGAGTTGCCCATACCGTTTCGCTATGAAACTGGTTGTAGGGCGTTCCAGAGTGACCGTGCTTAACTAAATAATAGCCGACCTCGTAAGTGTCATTATGCTGGATGTAAATGTAGCCCATCAGTTATTCCAAACGTTGTCGAGTTGACCCACCATACCGCCGGAGCGAAGAAACTCAACGGCACTAGACAGCCGGAAATGGTACTTGCCCGGAGTCCCCTGCGGGTACCGCTCTTCCAGCAGGATGATGGTCTCCATGAAAGGCCAGCCCCCGTATTGGGCTGTCCATAGGTCATACCCCGCCGGGAGGGAGTCGGGTATCGCTTGTAAGGCGGACGGGGTATCCTCAAGCGCTTCTTGTTCGGGTGCCGGGTTTGGTGCGGCTTGAGTCGTAGTGGTCACAGGCGCTGCGGGTGCGGGTGTCGGATTTTCAATGGCCTGAGTAGTGGTGGTCACAGGCGCCTGTGGTGCGGGTGTCGAGTGATCGGTGGCCTGTGTCGTAGTAGTCACAGGCGCATCTCCCCCGGGTGCCGTGGTACTTACGGCCTGTGTCGTAGTTGTCGGAACCACCGTCGTGGTCGTCGGAGGCGGAGCAGTTGTGCAACCGGCCTCCCAAAATGTCTCGTCCGGAAGATGGCTGAAATTGTATTCCCAATACAGATCAAGGTAGTGACGAGAGGTGCCGTTATGGTCGATCGCATACTCACGAATAATTCCGGCCTCGAACAGCAGCGGGGAGGGCGTACCGGAAATGATGATTCCAATGTCAGTAATCGTCAGGCTGTCAATGTTCAGTCCGTCGGGGATGAGAGCATCGACTCGCTGTCCGATTTCTACCGCACCCATACGGGTGTAGCCGGCTGCCGCGTCACAGGCGATGGTGGAACGAGTTTCAACCACATAGTCCGGCGGGTGCGGCAGCGGCGAGATCGGTGCGAGTTGCCAGACGCCGGTCATCCCCAACCGGCACTGATGATGCCAGTTCGTGTAACCGGCCAACCCTGGCCGTTCACTCCACCACGGATCGTCGTACCGGAGGATGACGCCAGACTGATAGTCGATGTACCACACACGCTCGTCCACCGACCGGGTGTCTTCCGGATCACATGGCGCATAGACCATGTCGTGAGTGGCGCCCGCTGGAGTGGCAGCCATTCCAGACCAAATAAGCCCGGCCAAAACAGTGATTGCGAGTAGGCGTCGCATCAGAACCCCTTCGTTATGTAGTTGGTTTAAACGAGGCTCAATATGGCCTTGTGCGTCAACTGCTTGCGCTTCGACACCCAGGATGTGAAGTCCATCGACGAGATGGCCTTGGCGTCGGCATCGCCCTCGCGGGCATGGTCCAGATACTCGCCAAATGCGTTGTAGGTGGACCATCCGTTGTATCCGTAGCCGGCAGCGTTCTTCTTGGAGGAATACAGCCCCCGCACGGCCATCTGAACTTCGTCACGATGTGCCCGCTGCCTGTCAGTGGAGTTCGCCGAATCCGGGAAAACGACATCGAACACCTTGTCGAACTGACGAGACCCAGCGGGGACCGGGATGTGCAACAACTGCTCAGCCATGGCCTGAAACTCTTTGGCCCACTCAACGGAGATGTTCAGCACGTCACGAGCCGCTTCCATCGCATGATCGGCATTACGCGTGTGCTTGGCCCGGAACATGCTCTTGGCCTTCCTGAGGCCCAGAATCACCGTGTTCTTGCACACGCCACGGATCGGAGTGTTGGCGAACGTGATCGGGGTACGTCCGTCATGGCCGTTCAGGACCAAGAGGTACCGGTCGATCTTGTCGTTAACGCCCGCCGGATCGATAATCAGCGACCCGAGGTCAAGGCAGGCGAAGAACTCCCGCCCCTCACGGAGTACGCCAACCGTGTCAACGACAGCGTCGCCCTTGGATGCGCCCACGATGTCGAGCGCCCGATTGAGGCAGTCACGATTCTGCTCCACCACAAAGCGGGTACCCACGGTAGCCAGCCCATCGAATGAGCCGTCAGGGTTGGAGCGCACGGTGGCTCGGCTGTTGGTGATGATTACCGGGGTGCCGTCCGGGTTGTACAGGACGCTCCCCTCTCCATCAACCGCAGCAACCTCCGTCAGGACGACATCGAAGTCTGCCTGCGCAGCGTCCAGCATGGCTTCCGTCGTCTGGAGTCCACGCATCGGCGTGCCCAGGCGATGCCATGGGATCTCCCGATCGGCATATGCCATCCGGGCCGTTCCGTTTTCGTTGATTTCCAGTTCGTGTGTCATGGCTCCACTCTAGCCCAATCAAACCGAACTCACAACACGGAGGGCGGTTCGACAAAATCCTGGACGCTCATGCCTCGCTCAAGGAGGGCAAACCACGTTTCCTCGTACTCGTCCCTCGTCACATGGGCGACCTCGTCGGTCAGCGCGTCGCCGATGATCGTAAGGATCGGAGCGTCCCTCAGAACGTGACCGATTCCGCTTGAATAGGCAGAGTTGTCGTCCCAGACGATGTGTCGCCCCAGTAGATAGGTGTACGGCGTGCTCATCAACATCGCCTGCGGCTGGTTCTTCTCGTTGATCCACAGGTGGGAGGTCGTCAGGCACTCGCTGACCCGCTCCATGTCGTGGTCGGTGAACGCCTCGGCCAACTCCCGCCCCTGCAACTTGAACGGCTCCTTGCTCATGTACCCTTCGGCCACGAACGTGATCGAATCCACCCAGTGCATGGCCCTCAACGCGGCACACGCCTTGGAGACATTGGGCAACCGTTCGGTCACCGGCTTCAACATGTCCTCACGACAGAAGCCAACCATGGCCACCAACCGGTCCCCACGCCAGCCCATGAACATAAAAGGCAGATCCTCGCCGATTCCGAACTCATCCACAACGTTTTGCTTGGCTAACTGCGTGCTGGTGATAGCAAGCGCCATCTTGGCGTACTTATCGGGATAGCGATCCTCCACGAATGGCAGATTACTGCAAGTAACCCTCAGCGCCGGGTATGCCGACTAACATGTAACCATGACACAGAAGAAACAAGCCGCAAAAAAGGCGGCCGCAAACAAGCCGGTTGCAAAGCGGGCTCGGAATAAGGACGGAACGTACAAGGGTGACGACAAGTCGACCCCTGACGTCAATGAGGCCTACCAGCAGACAAAGCCGGGAACCAAAGCGACAACCAAGCCGCGGAACCCTGTGGCCAAGCAGCGAGAGGCAACGGCCAAAAAGGCGCCAGCCAAGAAAAAGCCGCACGTCTACGCGCCAAAGGTGAAGCCGCTGACAGGCCCGGTCGAAGACATGCTCACAAAGGACATCAAGCCGGCGGAGACCATGCCGCCCACACTCAGCCGCTACACGCCACCACCGCCCAAGGGGAAGTCACGAGTGGGAAGGTTGTGGACCTGGCTGGTCGGCGAGTAATGGCCCGGCCCTCCGACGAGAGGATGCGGGCAGCCAAGATCCTGGGCGTCGACCCGACCGATCTCTCCGACGAAGAGGCACGCGCCGTCCTCAAGAAGAACCTCGTCCCCAAAGAGGACATCCGCATCCGCGCCGCCCTCCGAGACGTCAAAGGCAAAAGGGGACTCGGACAGTGATAGACTGGTTTAAATAAGCCACCTACCGTCCACCACACGGAAAATCCATGGCCACCACCGCCTCACTCCTCGAGTCGTACATCGTCGACCTCACCGAGGCATCCGACGAAGAAGGCGACGACCACGCCACCCAAACCACCAACGTCATCTCCTCCTGCATCGAAATCCTCCTCCTCTCAGAAGACGACCTACACGTCACCTACGACTTCCCCTTCGACGGGGATGACTGGACCAAGAAAATCGAAGCCCGCGCACTTGTCATTGCTCAACGCCGGTCGCTACTGACGACTATGTTATGGATCACAGTGTGCACGGCAATAGGAATAACCGCCTACGCCATAGGAGCGGGAATATGACACACCTGCCAAACCTCTTCTTCGGCATCGTCGGAGCCATCACCGGAGCCATCATCGCAGGCGGCATAGTCGGTGAATGGTGGGCCTTCTCCATACTCGTCCCAGCGGGGGCATACGGAGGATGGAAGGCAGGTAAGAAACTATGAGATTAAATAAGACAGAACGGGGAATGAATAAAATGTCGTCCGCTGCCCCCCGCCCACGCAACTCGACTCGCGAAGGCCCCGGAAGAAATCCAGCCCGACCCTCTCACACACACCCTCTCTCACACCCTCTCTCTAATTCGCTCGATCGTCCCATTCCACACTGCTTCATTCTATAAAAGGGAACCATCTTGATGCCTTCTACTCTCATTGCCCCTGAGAAGCCCCTGGAAGCCCCTGTAACGGCTTCGCATTACAAAGTGGTATCCATACCCATTACTAGACGTAAGGCCCTGCTTTCGGCCCTCTTCGGAACTCCCACGAAACATGAAGTTGGCATCATCTCTCGCTCTTTCCATACCACGCTCAGGTTCGTCCGTGGATATTGGGCCAACCTTATGCTCGCAGGTTGCCTTCTTGCTTTCGCTGGCATAGCCGGATTCGCAATGTCAGTGCAAGACAACTACTCGTGTACCCCAGGCGATCACATAGTCGCACCAGGTGAGAGCGTGTACACCGTTGTGAACAGACGCTGCTCAGGCAACAGGCAGGCCGCGATGCATGACATCATCGAACTCAACAATGGTGAGGCCATGCTCTACCCAGGTGATGTGTTGGTCATACCCACAGGCTGATCGCCGCAAGCCACACGGGTGACTAGATCACTACTACTACACCCACCCCCCACTACTCACTACCCTTACCTACTCACTACCCTTACCTACTCACTACCACTACTACCCACTACCCCTCACTCACCACCCCCCACTCACTCACCTACCTATCCCCCTACCTACCCACCTACCTACCCACTACCACTTCCCTATAGGACAGTGCTTCTCAGGGAAGCGCACCTTCACTGGCATGAAGCACTTGCACTTGAGGCACTGCTTAGCCCATCGCCTGTAGTAGTCACACTCCATACATATAGCCAGCCTGGTAGCAGGCTCAACCAACCACGCTGCTGACTCATCCCCCTCATCACCCCACCCCAGGTCTAGGCCTGCCCCACTGTCATCATCGTCTAGCCACCCCTCATCAAACTCGAAAGGCTCTATGGGCATGTCACCCACCTACCTCCACCACCCTTGCCCACTCCCTGATTGCCGCCCCTAGCACAGGGTCATCATCAGCATTGGCTATGTACGTCCTCAGTGAGCGCACCAACTCATTGGTCAACTCCACCCCCTCTATGTACTCATCCTTCAGGGTGTTCAACTCCCCCCTCAGTAGCATGATCTCCTCTACCGCTGCCTTCACAGCAACAGCCACCCTAGGTGCACCCTGCTGCTTACATGCCTGCATCAGGGCATAGAGGGTAACCAGTATGTCGGCATCCTCTAGCCCATCCATGTCTGAGAGATCCATACCCCACCACCTCAGTCACCCCCCACTGGTGTGAGGTGTGTAGGGGATAGTAGCCGTGTTCCCTCACTGTCGTAGGAGGAGGGCACCCCCTTGTCCCATGCCTCATCCATGTCTATCCACCCCAGTACCTGTACCTCCCTGAACTCAGGTGGTATGGCCTGTGCCACGAACAGCACCAGCCCCTTGCCCACCTGGTGCCTGCGTACAGCAGCATGTAGAGAGGTGCGTACACGACGAACCTCCATGTTGTGCCCCACATCAGGCGTATCACGTCTGGCCCTGTGCTCACTGGCCGGCCACACATGCCCTGACCAGTAGCGGTTGGTCGCCTTGGCCACAGCCAACTCACACACACAGGCAGCCACCTGTGCAGTGCGGTCATCCTCCATACGCTCGGCGTCATACCAAGGCGCATTGCCCTTACCCCAGTTGGCGGTGTATCTGCGTGCCCCCACCAGGGAGGCGTGCTCATACTCCCAGGCTTCCAGCGTGATGATCATCATGCACGCCGAGTGTACCTAGCCGGATAGGCGCATGTCGCACTTTGTGCAAAAAGAGGCCCACGGGTAATCTTTTCTGAACTGAGGGGGGTGGCTACAATCGAGTATGTCGGTGGCCCTGGTGTTCATGACCTCCCGCACCAACGCTGACAGGGACACCCCTGCCTTCTCAGCAGCACGCTTCCACCGCTCACGGTCATGCTCAGTAGCCCGTATGAGCACCTGCTTGTCAGCCGGCCCGTCGTCCTCCTTGGACATGGCCGATACTGTGAGATCGAGATCCTCAACGAGGTCGTTCATAGCAGCCTCGACATTGTCCTCATAGGCAGGATCTCCGACCTCAGCCTCCTGCATGTCCAGGGGGTTGTAGGTAATGCTTGTTGCTGCCCCCTGAAAGGACGTATCTGGAGTTGGGTCAATTGGCGCATTACTCGGCACGGGTGGCACGGGTGGCACTGAGGGAGCCCAGTTCTGTGCGTCAGGATGCATCGACATAGGGAGGGGGGGTAGGGGTATCGCCGCTGTGACCTGCACGCCCTCACGCATAAACATGGGGTCCATATCCTCCGTAATTGACTGCTCAGGTTCCGGCATTTTCACCATCCAGTATTTCGGTCGTCTCATCAGAGGTTAGTTCATCAACTATCTCTGCATCGACAATATCGGTAATGTCACTATGCAGAACTTCGTCAAATCGGTTTCCTAGAGCAGACGCTATTTCGTCTTTTGAAATAACCCCCGATCTGGTCATCAATTCGAGCAGTTTCTTGGATTCGGTCTTTGGATCAAAGTGGTCTACAGGTATCGAACCCGTTCCACCGGCACCCGCCATAGAAACCCGAATATTCTCCTGGTGGCCAACGTTAATTTGGATATTTTGCCCCGATTCTGGATGGGCTTCCATTCCAAGCAACTTTGTACGCCGATCCATGATTGAGAGCACCTGCTGAATGGCCTTCATATCGGGTTCAACCGCTACATCGGTTCCATCGTCCAAAGTGACCCTTCTATGTTGCGTAAGAGGCCAAATCGAACTTTGGAGAGAGTCCAAACGCTCCAACTCCATTCTGAGCACTTCCGGATACGCCATAAGTGCTTCAGCGTTCAATTTCTCGAGTTGCCGATTAACCGCTTTCCCAACAGCCCCCACAGAGATCCCAAATCGTCGAGAAATCTCCTGATTGGACACGCCGGCCTGACGCATCTTGAAAACACGAACATCCCGTTCAGCAAGGAACTCACGGGTAAGTGCTTGAGATGTTTCGGCCATAGAACTCAATGGTAGGACACCGGGGCTATCACTCAGAGCAGCACTTGCCGCAAAGTCGCACGGGTGGTAATCTGGAGTACGGCGAACCGGTTACTCCTTGGAGTCACTCAGAAAGCCCCCACCCGATCCCCTCCGGTGTGGGGGCTTTCTACGTTCGGGTCCAATCCAAGACCTCAAACGGAAATCGCACCCCACGCTTCATCGTTCGAGGCCAATGTCGCTCATCTCGGGCTCCCCTGAAGTGGGTCACCGAATAGACGTAATCCATCGTGTGAGTGGGGTCTGGCGTCAAGGCAATTCCGAATTCTGGCCATCTTGACCAAACTGCCGACCCAAAAGGGCGCATTTCACGGGTGGTCGCCGAAACCCCCAGCGGAGCATGGTGTTCCAGCCAAAGGGCGCATCCGTAGATGACGCGGAGAGTATCAAGGTACTTTGCGACCTCTGTAGCGATCGCCTCGCTTGTTCGACCCCCTGGATCGATAAACGCCTTGTACAGCGGGCCTAACAAGAGTAGATCGGGCTCTACTTGCTGTATGACGTCCTCCAAAGCGAGCCTGTCACTGGCCACTAGTAGATTGAGTCCATCGGGCTTCATAAACAGGTGAGCATCGGACGTATCGGCGAATCCCAAAGAACGGGCTGAACGAACGATAGTTCGAGAGGTCCGTCGGATGATCTTCTCAGGGTTCTCAAGGTCAACGCTCAATGTGCGGATGCGTGGCATCTTCTGGAACGAGAACGGCTGCACTCCGACCGCCGGCAAGATCGCGCATTGCCTCAGCAGCATCGTCTTACCGACACCCTCAGCCGCAACGACAATTACTCGTTCTTGACGTTCCAGTAGGCCCGGTATCAGCCAGTCGTAGGAATCGTCATCGTCCTCACCGACGAAATCGGCCCAATCCACCAGTCGGCCGGCATTTACAGCCACGGGTGACTCACGGGCTCCCAACAGGAGGGATGCCCGATTCATGATGAACGCTGGCGACTTATCCTCATCCAGCAGAGAGCGCAGTTCGGAAAGCGTTTCCTCTACGGGTGAAAGTGGCTCTTCTTCATCTTCTTCGAACTCGAGCACCGGGGCTAGGGGTTCATCGACGTCTTCGTCAACAAACGCGATCAGTTCTTCCGTTGAGCCGCCCATTTGGACGTGTTCAGTAATGTCCTTCGCTGAGGGGCACATCCAGATCGCTACGTCGCAACCTGCCTCTTTGAGTCGCGCTGCTACGTCACGGGCGTGTGGTCGTCCGGCTACGTCATTGTCAACGATGATGTCGACCGTTGCTCCGGCAAGGGCTTCCGTGTGTAGATCAAGCCACTTCCCTGCCCCTCCCGGCATGGTTGTAGCGCAACCACCCATACGGGTGATCGTGTCGCAGTCCTTCTCACCCTCTACGACCCAAATGGGGTCGCCTTGCTCCTTCTGCCTAAGTACGTTAGGCAAGTTGTAGAGGACCTTCGGTGTATCGCCCAACTGGTACACCCACCCACCAGCACCGTCGGGTTTGCGCTGTCGAAAGGTCTTCCGACCTCCCGGCTCTTCGTATCGGACCTTCTGAAACAGCATCGTGCCGCTTGCGTCTTGATAGTCATACGACGCGATGAACTTGAGTGCCTTACGCTTAACTTTCGGGTATTCCTTGTCACGGGTGGATTCACGAAGGTCCTGGGGCTTCAGCGCTGCTGTCGTGATGTCGATTGATCGACAAATGTCCTCTACTCCACATCCACCGTTCCTGTGACAGAACAGCAGCACTGTCCCATCGCCTTTCTCATGGATCGACAACGATGGGTTGCGATCGTCTTGACGACACGGGCATCTGGCTTCCCACCCATTCGCGGACTGGACCACTCCGTCCAGACGTGAGAGCAAATCATCCGTGTGCTGATACATCGCCATCATTTCGTGGCCGACCCACTATCGGCCTAATGGATGGCACTTTCAGACCCGCACGGGATCGAGTCATCATGATCCCCTGTTTGATCCCCATCAGCAATCGCTCGCGCTCGTCAAAGCCGCCCCAAATGCCAAAAGGCTCATACCGGAGGGAGTACTGCAAGCAATCCCACACTACCGGACAGCCCTTGCAGATCTGCTTCGCGTGATCAGCGATGTTGGCGACGTTCGTCCGCTCGTGGTTCTTCATGTCCCGTTCGATCTCCGGGAACCACCACTCCGTGGGCTTGCCCTCACACGCCCCACCTCGGGGAGCATGTGTCGCCGTACTACGCACGGGTGATCCGCAACGCGTCTGCGGCGGTCAGGAAGATGACCGCTGATTGCACCACTAGTTGTTTCGATTCCTCTTCGGCGACGACTACGTCGACTGCTTCGTTCGGGACGCCCAACGCTTTGGCCAGTGCGGCACGGAGTTGAGCGACTTCGATCTCATTCTTCCTTAACTCCTCGTCATAGTCAATAGCAGACACACGAGGTTTTGCTGACGTCGCAGCCACGAGTTCGATTTCCTTCGCTGCCACCTTGAGACACCACGCACATGCGATCACGGGTGCCTTCGATGCACGGGGCCTGACCTCAACGTGACCGCACTTGAGGTGGTGGTGATATTTGACCTGCCCCCATGCACCCACCCGCTCGATGCGCTCCACCCGACGTCGGGGTGCCTTCCGGTGCTCTGTGGTCATGGACTCAGAGTACCCGAACGATCGGACCTCATTCTCCGACTGAACGGTGTGGCCCCAACCTCCCATAGGAGGAACTAGGAGGTGACAAAAAGCGGGCTTCTCGACGCCTTGAGCACTTGGGGGATGGAACGAATCGACAGCCATCACTGACTAAGGCCCTGTGGAGAGCATGTTGGATTTCTCAACAAATCAGTGATTGAGGTGCAACAAGGCGCGTTTCACAGACATGTAACTAACGAATGGACGCTGCAAGAAGCGGCGCTCCACAGGCATGAGTTAGGAGAGGGCTGAACGATTTGGCCGTTTCCACTGATTGGTAAGACCAAAGGAGTGGTCCTCCGTGGACATCTCCTAGACAACGAGAGAAAGGGGTCGTAATGGACGACCACGATTCAACCAACTACGGGTGGGGCTTTGAAGTGGGTGCCCTCCTCCACGAAGCGGAACTCAAGGCCGAGTGGGATGGGTGCTACGAGGGCATCGGAGATGCAGTAGCCGAGTATGCCGGAGAGAGGCTGGGCGAGGACCTGTGTGATTCGGAGGAGGGCCTATGCATGATCTTCGCAATCACTGACTGCATCATGAACTTGCATCCTGCCTACGGACCACTGCTCGCACGGATGAGCGTCATCAGCGCGGAAGCCCGCAAGACACGCAAGACGTGCAAGTCATCGCTTCCCGAGTTGCCGGACTCCCCACCTCGGGGGCTATGGGACGTCCTCGACGACTGAACGAGTAAGCCCCACTCAGGTTGGTCATCGCTCACTGACGCGACCAATGCCGAGTGGGGCTACTCGCACGCGCTGCGGTTTCCGCGTTACCTGTGCGCGATGGATCCAGTCTGACACAAAAGGAGACCCCCTCGGCATCTGACAACCGAGGGGGTCCTTTCGATGGATGGGTTGCGCCTTAGAAGGGCGGGTCTTCCTCCGCTCCAACCGGTACCGGCTGCCGGGCCTTGTTCGCACGAGGCGACGAGGCACCTTGAGCACCGCCCTCTTGGGTGCGCACCTTACGCTCCAAAGACTCAATGGACCGACACAGCACTCCAACGTGGTCGACAATCAGTTCGACACTAGAGCGCTTGTTGCCCTCCTTGTCCTCCCACGACCTCTGCTCGAGTCGGCCTTGGGCAATCACGCCGATGCCCTTCTCAAGGACGTCGGCTGCGTCCTCCGCTGTGTACCTCCACGCGGTGCAGTTGAAGAACGACGTCTTCTCCTGCTTGTCACCCTGCGCGTCGGTGTAATAGTGATTCGAAGCGATTGAGAAGTTCAACCGCGCCACACCCCCGTCCGTGTAGTTCAACTCCGGATCACGGGTGAGGTTACCGACGATTATCGCCGGTGAAAATGCAACCATGTGTTCATCTCTTCTCTGTGTTGTGGGGGCACGCCCCCGTTTTGGTACGGGAACTCTACCACGGGTGTCGGGGCCACCGCTCCCAACAGTTGTGCTTATTTCAACCCATGTGTAGGCTGGACCCCATGACTTCCTCAGATGATGCCCGACTCAAGATCCTCAATCACATGGTTGAGTACTTCATGCTCTTCGATGACGACGAGATGGACGAGGCTGACGTTGACGACATCGTTGACGAGCATCAGTACCTCGCTTCCGTGCTGCTCGAGTCGATGGGGATGGAGATCTTGTCCACTACAGATGGCAAGATCAACGTCACGTTCGACCTCCAAGATGTCGACGCATTCATCGAGGCCAAGTTGGCTGCCGAGGAGACGTTTGTCGAAGAGTCCACGTCCTGAGTCAACGGATAACCTAAACTCTTATCCATGACGAACCTACGCCTGCGGGTACTCGCCGGAATCCTCCTGTCCTTCATCTGGGTCACGGCCAACTACGCCTTCGCCTCTGCGGAGTCCGCACCGCCATCAGTTCTGGCCCGAGCCGCAATAGTCTCGACACCCCCACCTGCTCCGCTTGTGCCACATTCGACTCAGCCCATCACATCCCCGACACCCACCCTGATAACGGCTGACATTTCTATTCGGCCCGTGCCCGGCGCGACACCCAGCGAATTCCCGGCCGAACCTTCTGTACCGACCACGACCTCCTCGTCACCCATTACGCGCACGTCGGTATCCCCCCTGCGAGTGCCGACCGAGGCCTCCCCGACGCCCATCACACGCGCGTCGGTACCGCAGGACCTTCTCGATCAGAGGTATCCCTACTACGACAAAGGTCCACACATCGTGACCCTCCAGATCGAACTCGACATGCGATCTGTCGACGGCATCTACGGACCGCAGACACGCAAGGCCCACATCAACGCACTCGGCGGTCCCACCGCTGCCGTCTACATCATGTATCCAGAGATAGGTCAGACACCGACGCCCTGCTCTCACGGGTGCATACCGGGCGACGAGCATTACCTGCTCCCGACGCTGGGATCGCTCATCAACCAGTACTTCCTCCCCGAGGACAGGGCACTCGCCCGAAAGATCGCTTTCTGTGAGTCATCCGGTCAGACCCATCACACCGGGTCAGACGAAGTGTCATCAGCCCTCGCCGTCGGTTGGTTCCAACACCTAGCCAAGTATTGGATCGAACGGTCCGAGAAGGCAGGCTGGAAGGACTACGACCCCTTCAATGGACGGGCCAATGTCGCAGTCGCCGCATGGCTCTACTACTCCAGTGGTGTCCATCATTGGAACCCATCCAAGGCCTGCTGGGGGCAGGCCTCCTCCTGAAGCGCGTGTGCGCTGTCATACTAGGGACATCCCACGATGCTGAACTACTGGAGATCTCCAATGAACGACGACGAGGGTACGGGGCCGGAGCCGGCGCCTGACGAAGTCGAATCACGGGAGCCCACTCGTGAGGAACTGGTGAACTTCATCGGCGAGTTCATGGCGTCCTCTCTCAACGTGGATCAGGTGTACCGATCACATCTCGTCGAGACTGTCGCAGCCCGCATCTACGACGAATTTGGTCAGGACGGCATGTGTGACCTGATGATGAAGATCGATGAACGGGCCAACTGGATCTCCGACATCATCATCGAACAGCCCGATCTCGACGACGTGATGTTCAAACGTCACGGTGTGTACGACCACCAGATCATCGAAAAAGCCAGAAAAACGGAAGCAATGTTGGAACTCAACCAGAAGATCTGGCGACTCCGCAAGAAGTACGCACGGGCAATCGTGGACGAACTCTTCGAAGACACCCAGCCGGATCTCAACCTCATCTTGGAAGATCCTCCACCAGCATGAGCCGGGCGTTCTACAAGATCGCCCGTCACTACCCGCTGCCCACATGCTCACCGGAGCAGATGCAGAAGAACATCGCAACGCATTCGTGGGAAACACACGACTTCACCGATCGTGCCGAGTACGACCCGTCCTGGAGCCCCGTGATTATGTGCACCAAGTGTCATTGGTTGCGCTACACAAACTCAGGCAGTCATGACTCCGTTCAGTCGATGTGGCCCTGCGGAGAGTGCCCACCGTGGATCCCATTCGATGAGTACTTGGACTCGCTGAACTGATGTTTGACCCGGCGGCTGTCTGTAAGTGCGGGAAGGTCATGGGTGACCACACCCCACGAGAACGCCGGAAGTGCCTAGCGTCTAAAGACGACTAGTTGAGATCAGCGTTCTCCACGAGACCCCTCAGATCCAGCAAGAAGTCCTGAATCTCAGACGCTGCGAACATCTCCCGCCGTGCCGTCAGGGCAAGGAAGGCTTCGATCTCTTCGATCAGTGTGGGTGTGGTGGTCGTCATCTCTTCCATCTTACCAGCGCCCTGTGACACCGTCTGAATTGGTTCTCTTTGGACGCATCGGAACGACGTTGTCGGACGCTTCTATTGCCTCTTTGACCTCGTCGTACACCTTGTCGGGGATGGGTCCGAACATGGTCTCGTAGCCCTCCCTCATCTTCTTCGCATCATGGGTGGGGAACCACGCTTTCAGCACCTTCTCCCATGCCTCGGCGATCTGCTTGTTCAGCCAGTTGGCTTCACCACCAACACCACGCCAGTGATCCATCGCCTTGCTGATAGCCCCGGCCAATGCGCCGAACTCCATTTCGGTCAGTGTGACCGTGATCGTGCGTTCCGGAGAAGTGTCCTCGTTCATGCGATCTCCATCTCGGGCTGCTGACGGCTCTTGCCAAATCCCGACGGCATCTCGTAGTGGACAGTCCGTCCACGATCCATGCCGACCTTGACGCCTCGCTTCCGCATCGGTGCCTGACCGGTCGGGTAGACGTAGATCCAGTACTCGTTGGCCGTGTCCAGTAGCCGGTCCTCAGCGGGGAACAGTTGAACCGCTTCCCGGTCAGGACCAACGACCTCGT
>Ga0315334_10001259_pt1 | contig 15587 bp, 8 predicted proteins | sample M150034915metaG_FD_205555 | JGI IMG/M metagenome (GOLD analysis project Ga0315334, IMG submission 205555) | Ammonia-oxidizing marine archaeal communities from Monterey Bay, California, United States - M1 500m 34915 | ecosystem: Environmental > Aquatic > Marine > Intertidal zone | place: USA... | reverse complement strand
GGTGGTTGACTGTGTTGAAGCGGTTCAAAAGACTGGGGAAAGCCCGGGTAATTTGATTATGCTGACACCCACGGGTAAACCGTTAAACCAAAGGTTAGTAGAAGAGTTGGTGCAACACCCTCGGCATATACTATTGTGTGGCCGTTATGAGGGATTTGACCAGCGAGTTGTTGATATATTGAACCCACTAGAAATATCCATTGGGGACTACATATTAAACGGTGGTGAAGTTGGTGCGATGGCACTGATTGACTCCATGATTCGGCTTGTGCCGGGAGTGTTAGGTGACGAGCAGAGTAGCCAAGACGATTCGTTTTCAACGGGTAATCGGTTACTTGAGTTCCCACATTACACTCGACCTCGAGACTTTCGTGGTCACACAGTGCCGGAGGTTTTATTAAATGGCGACCATGGGGCGATTGCTCAATGGCGTCAGGAGCAGAGTTTACAGCGAACTCTCGAACGGCGAGAAGATTTGCTGTGAAAACTGCTTAAACAATGACATTGCAGTGACAAACAAAATAATGCTTCCCCTTGTGGGAAGAGGACGATCATAGTTTAAAAGAGGGATGACGAGATGAACCAGAAGATCATGGACTTAGTTGAGCAGTCCAGCATACGTGAAGACGCACCTCAATTTGACATTGGTGACACAGTCGATGTGCACGTTCGAATTCTTGAAGGTGAAAAAGAGCGAATTCAAGTGTTCAGTGGAGTTGTCCTTGGCCGCAGTGGCGGTGGATCCCGCGAGATGTTTGCAGTTCGTCGAATTGTAGCTGGTCAAGGCGTTGAACGTAAATTTCCTGTTCATTCACCGCGGATTGCCAAAGTCGAAGTGACACGTAGCAGTCAAGTTCGCCGGGCTAAGCTTTATTACTTGCGTGATCGCGTTGGTAAAGCGGTTCGTCTGAAAGAACGTCGCCGAGTTACAGTTAAAGGTTAGTTTTACCTCAGAGGATGATGCAAATCGAACATGAGGAAATCAAACCTCATGAACCAACACTCGGTGCCGAAACAGCACGGAGTGTTTTTTTGTGGATATGCGATCTCTAGGTTTTGTGGCGACTAATATTATGTGGGGTGCGGCGACGGGGCTGACGGCAGGGTTGAGTCGCAGTTTTTCGACTTGTTTACCACGTGGTTTGTCTCGTTGTCCAAAGAAGAGCGACGCGCATCGATTAGGTCAGTTGGCAGAACAACTAGCGGCTCGCTTTCTTTTGCGGCGTGGGTATTCGGTGCTAGGTCGCCGAGTGGACTATGGTTTGGGTGAAATGGATTTGGTGATGGTCGACCATGTGTGTCGCCCGTTGCAAGTCGTTGTGGTTGAGGTGAAGGCCTTGCGGCGGATTGATTATCGCCGTCCGGAAGCGAGCGTAGGAGCCGTGAAGCTAAGGCGATTGCAGTCGGCCGGCAGTGACTACCTGAAACGCCATTGCTTACAGCAGGTTGATTTGCGCATCGACGTAATTGCGGTTCATTGGCCAGAGCGCGTCTGGCGTCCAGACGTGCGGCATATTAAAGGTTGCAATCACGAATTAGCACGAATTAGTACGAAGATACACCCGCTAATATAAGAATCCGCTTGCGTAGCGGCGGTGGTCCGCCGCAGCAGCATGCCCGCCCGTTCAAATAAACAGCGTAAATACACGATTCTGTTACTATTGTTTTTTACGGCGGCGTTTTATTCTGCGGATCGCGCGGCTTTTCATGACAGCGACACAGATTTCGCGACGATTGAATGCCAGTTGGCGCGTGCGGATATATTGATAACCCCAACTACGAATACGGTCGAGATACAGAGGAAGTTCTTTGGCAAGTTCCCATTTGGTGAGCTTCAGTGTAAGTAGCATCCCGCGGATGTTAACGTCGTCTCGAGTAACGATATCTTCGACGCTGTCGAGTGTATAGTTAGGAGTGGCACTGGTATCGGACATGATCCACTTGATGTTGCTGAATCCGTTTCGCCGCATATCCGCAACTTTTTTTCGCACGTGTGTGAAGTTCGGATTTTCGAGCAAGCTAGCATGCATTTGAGCGGGGTCAATTCCGATGACTTGAAAATCTTTTTCCAGCAGCATTTGGCAAGAACCACCGGGGGCACTGCCGATCTCGGCCACAATGTCTTGTTCAGCGATTGGCAACCGAGCCCATTGTAGGGCTTCGGCCATTTTAAGGTACGCTCGACTGACCGCGTGCTCGGGTAAGCGGATGCTATAGATGCCTCCCGGCCAGCGGGACACGGTCGTGGTAGCTTGATGCCAACCAAACCACCATTGATCGGGCTCGACCATGATGACGTCAAGTATTGCTTCATCCACTTTGGCAATTCGATTTGCCGAGGCAAGAGATGCAGTGGTCGTGTTGGAAGTGTCGGTAGCTGGGTTTGCTGATTGCAGTTGTTGAGCGATTTCCACTGCGATCTTGTCCGTTAACTCATTGCGTCCAGGTTCAAAATCACGATTCCCTGGTAGCACGGGGTCGCGTTGCCAAACATGGACGTGTTTCAGTGGCGGAAGTTGTTCAAGTGGTAACTCGGCAACGAGCTGCTGGACCATCTTGGTTTGATCATTGTCGGTGATTTTGCCGAGGCCAATGCCGGAGGTGCGGGCGAATGTTGATTTTAAATTGAGTGTGGGAAGCGAGTTCGCGGGGAAGTCGTCGGGTACTTTGAAGGTAACAAATCCGGGACGGGAAAAGGCGAGGCGAAAAGTTGGCCAAACTGATAGGATTTCGTCTTTCAGAACGTGTTGGGCGCCGTTTTGGCAACTGCAATATATATATTGAGAGGTCACGAGTATTTTGGTTAAAAAGAGGACGGGAATGGGTAGTTTGATATTAACGGGCGGGTTGCATTTTAGACGAAGTATGCAGTGTAGGGCGCGATGGTGGTTTGAAAAAGTGGGTATAGAATGCGAAACAAATCAATTTTTGCGGTGTTTTGGAGGTAAGCTGGTAGCTAATATCGGGTAAGATGCTTGAGACTTCACCACTAATTAGCGTGCATACACTAGACAGTATGCAAAGAACGGAAAGAAACAGGTGGTTGTTTCGTTATTGACGTTTTTATGCGGTAGGCTTTAAGAGTCGCCTCTTTTTAATTTTAATTCGTTTACAAGAGTATTACGATGTCTAAGAAATCAACAGTTGTTGCATTGCTAATTTTATTCAGTGGAATTCTTGGTACTGAGATGCTATACGCTCAGCCAGCAGGTGGTCCGCTGGGGTTCCTGCAGCGGCTTGACGTCAACGGCAACGGTATGCTTGAACCAGATGAACAGGGTCGAGCACGTCCTTTCATTGAACGCATTGCCCGCGATGTCGGCGGTATTGATATGAATCGACCGATTCGCTTAAGTACATTGGGTGAAAAGATCCAACAAATGCAAGGTGGACAGAGCAGCAGTTCCCGCGGATCTAGTTCCCGCGGATCGAGTTCCCGCGGATCTAGTGGTCCCAGAGATATGCAAGGCAATCCGTTGCCAGCTGAAGCATCTTTGGAAACGCTGGTACCTGGATTTGACGTTATTGAGGACGTGATTCCCGTGCCTGGTTTTGGCGCGAAGGCTGAATACTTAAATGTGCCTGTACAAGAAGCGGATTTTACCGAAGCTGAACAAACAATTAAACGCTATGATCGTAACCGCAATGGGATCCTAGAGGCCGACGAAATCAGAAATGCTCGCTGGCGCGATGATCCGATGAAACAGGATCGCAACGGTGACGGAAAACTGACTCGCAGTGAACTAGCCGTTCGTTATTCACTGCGTCGCACCAGCGAAGCTCAACGCCAATCGCAAAGTAGTGCTGTCGGCGGTAGCGGTGGTTCACAGGATCGTGGCGGCAATAGTCGTTCTAGTGGCGGAAGTGCTGGCGGCAGCAGTCGTTCTGGCGGCGGCAGTAGTTCTGGCGGCAGCAGTCGTTTTGGTGGCGGAAGTTCCGGGGGAAGTTCTGGAGCGGACCGTATGGCTCAATTTGCCGGAAGTATGCTGCAGCGATATGATACGGACAAGAGTGGTGTCATTGAAAAATCAGAATGGAAGAATTTTCGTTCGGATCCTTCAGCGGCGGACACGAACAAAGACAGCAAAATCACCAAGGATGAATTAAGTAAGTGGATGACGAGTCGGTTTAGTCAAGGTCGAGGTGGGGATTCATCATCGTCGAGAGGTGGAAGTGGAGGTAGATCGGAGGGTGCTGCGGCAGGTGGCAGCGGCGCAGACTATGTCGGCAGCGGTAGTTATCGATTTAAATTACCCCAAGAAGGCTTGCCCGATGGTTTGCCAAGTTGGTATGTAGATTCAGACAAAAACAGCGATGGGCAAATTGCGATGTCTGAGTACACAGGAAAATGGGATGCAAAAAAACTCGCTGAATACTACGCTTACGACGTAAACCGTGACGGCGTGATTACGCCTGGTGAAGCTTTGGATACAACGAAAAGCGGGTATGTGCGAGGAGAATCGACTTCTCGGGCACCTGCAGGTCGATCGCGTGATGGCAACAGCAGTTCGAGCGAATCTAGAGGTGCCCCCGCGGCGAAGAGTGGTTCCGTTGATAAGTTTATGAAATTCGCTGTTACGGGAATCGCTAAATATGATGACAACAAGAACGGAATGCTTGACGGTGGTGAAATATCCATAGCGACGCAGAAGAGTTCAATGATCAAGGCCTCGGCGGATTCTAACGGCGATGGAAAAATCACCCCAATAGAACTCGCGACAGCTCTATCAAAAAGGTGAATTTCTGTAGGTGGTATTCTTGTGTACTGCTGACGGACACCGTGAATAATCAGAACTGCTAAGCCCTAACTTCATTAAAGTCGCGGCTTAGCAGTTTTTTTATGGGTGACGTTTGCGGATGAGTTTGGTAGTTATTGGTTTCGCTTGTTACCGCCTGCGGGTAGTCTCGCATGCGGGGAAATTCTTTAGAATTGGGCGACGATAGGGATTAGCGTTAGAGCGCAGATCCCCATGAGGATCGCCAGCGGTAATCCGCAGCGGAAATAATCGTTCGCTCGGTAACCGCCAGGACCCATGACCATCAGATTGGTTTGGTATCCGATTGGAGTGACGAACGAGAGCGAAGCGGCGATGGTGATGGCAAAGATGAACGGCCGAGCATTCCAGTCGCCGGTGGCGGCGATTTCGATAGCCAAGGGTAATATCATTGCAGCCACGGCGTTGTTGGAAATGGTCTCGGTTAGCACCACCGTGAAAATATAGAGGGCGATGAGAATGGTCCACGGGTGGTTTCCTGCCAGCGTGAATACGCTGTTGGCAATTTCAGTGGCAGCCCCGCTCCCTGTGAGTGCTTTGCCTAATCCAAGTGCTGCTCCAATAGTGATTAACATCTGTAAGTTGATGGAGGCCCGTGCATCGCTCATTTTTAGACAGCGAGTAAGCACCATCAGCACGGCTATGGTTAACGCAGCAACTGCTGGTGACGCTAAACCTAGTAACGACTTGTTCGCTGGACTGAATATGCTAGCGGTAACGAGCCACAGCAGCAGTGCGATTAATAGTAGTGAAGCGGTCTTGGCTTTATTGTTTTGTCGAGGCTCGGAACCTTGCACGCTTGAAACCATATAGAAATCAGGGCTGTGCTGATGCGTTTGTAAAAAGTCAGTTCCGGTTTGTAGTAGCAATGTATCGCCAGCCTCGAGTGTCGTGTCACCGACTTTGCCAGTCAACCGCTCGCCCGCGCGGTGTATTGCGACAACGGCAGCATCGTAACGTTGCCGAAACCGCGCTGCGCGTATGGTCGTAGAAAGCAGGGGGGATTTACGGGACAGTACGACTTCTGTTAGATGCCGTTGCGGATGTTGTTCTGGAGAAAGTTCGGTGGAAGGATTGAGGCCTGGGAATCGTTCAAGCTCGACGATGGTTTCAATGGCGCCGGTGAAGACTAGCTGGTCGCCACCGCGAAGTATGTTGTCAGGTGCCACGGGAGTGATGATATGGTCGTCGCGGTCGATTTCGATCAAGAACAAACCTTCTAAGTGTCGTAGTCCTGCTTCTTCGACACTTTTGTTGATCAAAGGGCAGTCATCATCGACGTGCATTTCAACGAGATATTCTCGACGTTGTTGTCCGAGCTGTTTAATGATTCCCGTGCGTTGAGGAAGTAGTTTAGGCATAATTGTCAGCATATAAACAGCGCCAATTAGAGCGCAAGGAAGTCCGATCGCAGTTAGCTCGAACATCGATAACGGCTGAACACCTGTGGCAAGTGACGTCCCTTCGCTGGCCAAATGTTGTAGCTCTCCGTTGATGACCAACGTTGTGCTAGTACCTATGAGTGTGCAGATACCGCCGAGGATGGCGAGATAACTGACTGGCATCAGCAGTCGAGATGGTGAGATTCCGCGGCGACGGCACCAGGACACAACCACGGGCATCATCATGGCGACCACTGCCGTGTTGAGTAGAAATGCGCTGGCGACTGTGGTAACGGCGGATAGACGGAAGATGGCTTGTTTTTCGGTGATTGCTGTACCGAGGAGTTTATGACCTGCCCAGTCCAGAACTCCCGTGATCCGCAGGCCGGCAGTAATGGCTAACAATCCAGCAATCGTAAGAATGGCTACGTTGGAAAACCCAGAGAATGCCTGCGCCGGCGTCAAAATACCGCAGGCGGTCACCAATAAAAGACCACAAAGAAACAAGACATCGGTAGACGCCTTTTTTTGTATTTGCAAAAAAACAAAAATCAAAACCGTTACGGTGATGGTGAGGGTCGCTTGCCAGGAAAACATAGTAGACCAAATAACCATAGTTTTGTTGTTGGGTTAAAGAAGGCGATTAAAATAGATAATTGCTAGAATGATTGACGCATTGGTGAGACGGCAATCCTAATAGTCTTGTGGTGATTCGTATTTTGTAATAATAAAATAGTTTCAAATGTCGATTACATTGGTAATGAAAACATATTTTGGTTGAGTTTGAAATGTTAGTCAACTAAGTTTATCAAAATAGTAATGTTTATACACTATTGTGATTTGTTGTTGGTATTTCCAGAGAGTTCTCTGATGTCGGTTTTGTGTCTCGTTTAAGGCGAATTACCGACCAGATTTGAACGATCATGAGCAATTATGGGTATTAGAATCGGAACAACCGGAACAACCGGAAGTTGTTTGACGTTTCATAGGCTAAATATTCGACTCTACTAGTTCTCGATATAGGTAAAACTCGAACCATATAGATAAGAGGTACCAATATTACGTAGTATTTAAGTTTTTTGGTACGCTTTAGATCGAAAACAGTAAAACTTGGCTATAACGTGCCATTGCAACAAATGGTAGTGGTTTTTTTAGGTTGATCTGAATAGAATAAAGCAAGTCGTTGAAACCGGGGAACAGGTTTCGATGATCGACGGAATAGAAGTAGTATTTTAATTGGAATCGGCGTTGGAGTAATCTACCATGTCAAAGCGCATTACACTAAATATAGTGATTTGCACCGTTGCGATGTTTGTATTGTCACCTTTTGTATTAGCTGACACAGCGAATTCTTCAAAGATGCATACTTATGATAAGGCATCTGGGGAATCGTATTATGCGATGTCATTGTCACCTAACATTGAGCTGTCCTCAGTAGAGGCTCATGATATTCTTGTGTTAGTGGACACATCTGCCAGTCAGGTCGGCGAATACCGCCGGGATGCGATGGTATGTTTGAATTCGCTACTAGAGAATTTAGGCGAACAGCACCGAGTTAATCTGATGGCTGTCGACCTATTTGCAGTTGAAATGTCTACTGGATTTGTCAGCCCAACGGGTGCGCAAATCGATGTTGCTATTAAAAAGCTCAACGACCGAGTCGCATTAGGATCGACTGACATGGTCGAAATTCTATCCGCGGTCGCTCGACAATACGAAGCAAAGCCTAACCGCCCACGTTGTGTTGTCTACATTGGTGACGGCATGAGCAAAGCGAATCTAGTACAGATCGCCGACTACAAACGCGTTGTCCATGAATTAGTAGCTAAACGCATTTCAATTTCAACATTTGCCATTGGACCACAACGAAACATTCAATTGTTAGCATCGTTAAGCAACAGTACCGGTGGAGTGATCCGTGTCGATAATTCAGATCCTCAAACAAGCACAAAAAGCGGTTTTGAGTTAGCAGGCGCTGTGACAGTACCCGTCGTTTGGCCAACTCAGTTGACTCTTTCTCAAGGTATGGATTGCGTCTATACATCAAGCACGATGCCACCACTGCGTTCCGACCGCGACACAATCCTCGTAGGCGAATTACAAAAACGCGGTAACTTTGATGTTGCCCTCGTTGGGGAAGTAAACGGTCAATCAGTCAAAATGCAATGGACTGTGTCTGCTACGGGTTCCAACGAAGATTACAATTTCCTACCAGCCTTGATTCAGGCAGCTCGACCTCACAGCGGTATTGGCCTAGCAACCCTAGGAACCGAAGGCCTAACTGAAGTACGGCAATCGATTCAAAACAACGTAGAAAATCTAAACCAGGTTGGGCTACATGCCTTAAAGACAGGTGACGTACAAGGGGCGATTGACGTAGCAGATGAAGTGCTTCGTAAAGATCCAACCAACACGAAAGCCAAAGCTATCAAAGGTGCGGCAGAACGTGGCCCAGTGACAACAGAAATTGCATTGATTCTACAGCCAGCAGGACCGGCTGGTCCTGCGCCAGCTCCGAATGATGAGCCCGCCTTAATTCTAGGCGAAGATTCTACGGATTTCCTGATGGACGTTGAACAAGCACGTTCCGTACGAGCGGGCAAACTCGGGGTCATCGTTAAAAATGGTCTACAAGCAGCTCGAGATATTATGGGCATTGACCCGGCGCAGGCTCGACAAGACTTAAAGCTTATCCTCGAACAAGTGAAAGCAGCCACGGACGTGTCTGGCGAAATTCGACAGAAGCTTATCAAGCAAATCGAAGACGCAATTCGTGTAACCAATGTCCGTGAAATTGGAGTCGATTCTGAAAATCGTTTAAAACAAGTTCGCGAAGCTAATGCAGCACGACTCCAAGAAATGGTTGATGAAACTACTCGTAAACAAGAATTGATTACTAGCTTGATGGAAAAATTCAATGTTTTGATGGACGAAGCAGCATCGCAAGATGACCGTAAGCGTGTTGATGAAGGTGAAGAATACCTGACAGCAGACGCTGAAATCGCGATGCCCATCCGCACGATGCTTCCTTACGATGGAACACCGACGGCTGCAGTTTGGAAAGCACGTATTCTTCGTCAATACCGTGGTTTAGAGAAATTCCGTGACTTGCGTCACAAGAACTTCGCGGACTGCATGTACGAAAATGAAGAAGCTTTGATTCCTTTCCCCGGTGGCGATTCACCAATTCGCTATCCAGAAGCGGAATTCTGGCATCGCATAACGGTTGAGCGTAAAAAGTACGTTATGGACCTTGGTAACAATTTAGCGGAACAACAAATCATTGACGAGTTAGATAACGAAACTCGTATGTCGTTCTTTGATCAACCGCTGAAAGATGTTGTCGACACAATTAAGTCACAGCACGGCATTCCAATCATTATTGATGAACGAGCACTTGCTGAAGTTGGTTTAGATTCCAATACGCCCGTTGACTTCGATCTCAAAGGGATTTCGCTTCGCTCAGGATTAAAACTGATGCTTGGTAGCTTGAGTTTGACCTATGTGATCAACGACGAAGTGTTGAAAATTACGACCCCAGAAGCCGCTGAAGACGAACTGATTGTTCGTACCTATGAAGTTGGCGACCTAGTAATGCCTATTCCATCCGGTATGGGATTTGGCGGCATGGGTGGTGGTGGCATGGGCATGGGCGGTGGCGGTGGCATGGGCATGGGCGGCGGTGGCGGCATGGGCATGGGCGGTGGTGGTGGTATGGGTATGGGTGGTGGCGGTATGGGTGGTGGCGGTATGGGCGGCTTCCAAAATGTCGCAGACGAACTGTCACTTGGAACCAAAACAGCTCCTGCAACCGAAGCAGCACCTGCTAAAGCAGATAAAGCCGAAACGGATATTCCCAAAGCGATTGAACAACAACTGACCGTTATTGATCACCAACCCAAAGATGGTGAATCACTGGACGCCGCTTGGAATCGTTATTTCAAGTCGACTGCAGATCTACGTGATGAAGCCGTTGTTCAACACGGTCGTCAGATTCGTTTCACGGTTCAACTGAAAATGATCCAGGCACAGCGATTGCACGCTCAAGATGGTCCCGATACTGAAGGAAAAGCAGCTCAAGCAAAACGCTTAGTTGACGAGTCGATTGCGATTATGTTAGCAGCGATGCGAAATGAGCAATCTCAATTTTGGATGTATGAAGGGCTGGGATTGGCGATGCAAGCTAACCATGCTCCTCTCCGAGAGGTCGAACGAGCGCTGATGTCGGCAATTGACTACAGCAACAATTCAGAATCATTGTTGGCCGTGGGGATTTACATGTCAGAAGTTGGCTTATATAAGCGTTCTTTGAGTATCTTGCAAGATGTCTCAGAAGTGAATCCATATCGGCCTGAACCATACGTGCGAGGATTAGCAATAGCAAAACGCCTCGGTGACCTTGAAGGTTTGAAATGGGCAGCCACTGGAATCATGGCTCAAGCTTGGACCAACGAGCAAAAACATATTGAACTGGATGCTCGACGAACCGCTCAAGCGTTGATCATGCAATTAAAACAAGCGGGTCAGGAACAAGCGGCTAAAGAGTTTGCACAAAGCATTGGCAAACAAACTGCTCGCGACTGTCGCATTGTCGTGACTTGGACGGGTAATGCCGACATTGATCTGCACGTACAAGAACCAGCAGGAACTGTCTGTTCGATCCAAAATGATCGCACAACATCTGGCGGAGTCATGCTAGGCGACACATTCGCGATGGCTGGCAATCAACCTGTTAATGGCTATAGCGAAAGTTATGTTTGCCCACGGGCGTTTAAAGGTGAGTATCGTCTTTTGATCCGTCGCGTCTGGGGAAATGTTACGGCCGGTAAAGTAACCGTTGATATCTACACCGACAATCCAGACCGTCCACATATCCATGAACAGATTCAATTGGACAACAAAGACGCGGTCGTGATCTTCGACGTGTTACATGGTCGACGAATCGAACCGATTGGTGCACACCAACTGGAAAATATGCAGAAACACCAAGCCCTCGCTGGTCGACAGATTTTGGCTCAACAACTTAACAGCCTAGCTGATTCAGACGCCGCTCGAGATTTTGCCATCGCTCGCAGAATGGCCGCTCGCGACGGTAGGTTCTTTGTACCGGGCCGAGGTGGAGTTGGTTACCGACCAGAAATCAGCGTTTTACCTCAAGGTGCAAATCTGACGGCCATGTCACCGATTGTATCTCCTGACCGCCGTTATGTCCGAATTTCGATTCCACCAATGCCAATTGCATCGGGTGTTGGTGATGTTCGTACGTTTAATTTTGCTTCGGGAGCAGCCCAAGGGTTTGATGATGAACGAGGGAACGACAACAATGCTCAGCAAGAGGGTGGAGGTCGCTAATGTATTTAGCATTGTCTTTGCTGGCGGTGCTAATTCTTGTTAGTTGAGGCTAATTCGTTACCCGAGTTGTTGACCTAATCGACCGACAATTGTCTCACCAATTTTCAGAGAGCTAGTGGCCGCTGGACTGGGCGCGTTACAGACGTTGATGATGCGATCTGAATCTAGAATGATGAAATCGTCTACGAGGGTGCCGCTGGGGTCCAGGGCTTGTGCCCGCACGCCAGAACGGCCTCGCAGCAGGTCATCAGCGGTGATGGCTGGCACGAGTCGCTGAAGTGCTTTAACAAACGCTCGTTTGCTGCACGATCGCCACATTTCTTGCATCCCCATGCGCCAGTGTTTCGTGGCCAGTCGTAGAAATCCTGGATAGGTGCAAGTTTCCCATAGGTCGCGAACGTTAACGTCGCGTTTGCGATAACCTTCTCGGGCGAACGCTAAGACGGCGTTGGGGCCGCATTCTAGTCGTCCGTCGATCATCCGCGTGAAATGCACACCCAAAAATGGGAATTCAGGATTCGGTACGGGATAGATCAGGTGATTGCATAAGTGATGTACCGAGGGTTTAAGCTCATAGTATTCACCGCGAAAGGGAACGATCTTTGCGGGTGAACGGTGCCCCGTTTTCTTAGCAATACGATCACAATAGATTCCCGTGCAGTTGATTAAATACGTACCAGTAAAATCTCCGTTAGAGGATTCAACTTTGACGCTCGATGTGTTTTGTTGGATACCAAACACTTTGGATGATGTGACAATTCCGCCTCCTCGTTCGCAAACGAGTTCTGCTAGACGCTCGCAAACTGCGCGGAAGTTAACAATGCCCGCGTCGGGAACGTGAATGGCTGCGATGCCTGCCGTGTGGGGTTCTATTTCAGAGAGTTGATCTCGGTCTAATAATTTACACTCTACTTTATTGGCTTGCCCGCGTTCATAAAGCACCTGCAAGCGTTGTTGTTCTATTTCGTTTACGGCAACTATAACTTTGCCACATATATCAAACGGGATCTCTTGTTCTCGGCAAAACGATTCCATCATCCTACGACCTTGTTGACAATTGGTCGCCCGCAATGAACCAGGAGTGTAATAAATCCCAGAATGGATAACTCCAGAATTACGGCCAGTTTGATGCTGTCCAACCGCAGACTCTTTCTCGAGAACGGTAACTTTCATGTGTGGATATTGCTGCGAGATTTGATAGGCGGTTGCCAATCCGACAATCCCACCGCCCGCAATAATCACGTCGTCCCGTGCGCTCACTGTTATAGTACCTTTGGAGGTTGAATGTTGTTCGTTACTCGAGGATTGCCTATAATTGCAATCTACTAACATTGCTTCCATCCTACGTCTGCGAACCATTTAGTTGCAACGGGGAAGCGGCTGTAAAAGGTGGAACGGTTAACAAAATAATTATATATATGCCCTCTAACAATCGGAACATAACCTTGAGCCTGAACTTCCTTCGTTCAAAACGTTTTGTAGCTACGCAATTCAGTTTGTCATCATTGTCGTGCGCTTTATTGCTCTGTTTCTCGATTAACCTGTCGGGACAACAATTCACTCCCCAACAAAGCGCTCTGATTGCTGTCGAAGCCACTGACGATGCGCAAGCAATTACGGAGGAGTCTGTTGGGGATGAAGAAATATATGATCTATTGAGATTGTTTGTCGACACACTCGATCAAATCGACCGGAATTACGTCAAGGACGTTAATCGCCGAGAGTTAGTTGATGCTGCCATAGAAGGTATGTTGAAAAAATTGGATAGGCATTCAAATTATATTCCGCCGTCCAATATCGATCGTTTTAAGCAAGCAATTGAGAATGTATTTGGTGGTATTGGTATTCAAACAGTCTTGAGTCAAGGGAATATCGAAATCGTAACGCCTATTTCTGGCTCACCTGCATATGCAACGGGGATTCGACCTGGAGATCTTATTCGTAAAATTAATGGCGAGTCTACTGCGGGGATGCAATTGTCAGATGTGGCTGCGCGATTGAAAGGTAAGATCGGTACGTCAGTTAATTTGACAATCGAATCACCCAAATACAATGAAACGAAACAGGTAACGGTTGAGCGGCAATTAATTGAAATCGAGTCGGTATATGGTGCCGCAAGAAATAACGACGATTCATGGAACCTAATGATTGATGAAGAAAATCGCATTGGTTATTTGTTAATTACGAATTTTGGTCGTAAAACTTCCGCAGAGCTGCTGGGGGCGCTGAAGCAATTGAAAGAGAAGGATGTCCAAGGCTTGATTATCGATTTACGTTACAACCCCGGTGGCCTGTTGACCGCGGCCATCGAAATCTGCGATATGTTTATTCCCTCCGGTCGTATTGTAAGTACTGAAGGTCGCAGCGTGCCTAAACGAGTGTGGGACGCCAAGCCTGAGGGGACTTTTGAGGGATTTCCCATCGCGATATTGGTGAATCAGTATAGTGCGAGTGCGAGTGAAATTGTATCTGCATGTTTACAAGACCACGATCGAGCCGTCGTTGTCGGGCAACGGTCTTATGGCAAAGGGAGTGTCCAAAATATTATTCAACTTGAAGGGGGGCGCAGTGCATTGAAATTGACGACTGCTGGATATTTACGGCCGAGTGGCAAAAATATCGATCGACCCCATGCTCAAAACGATGATGATTGGGGAGTTAAGCCTAACGACAATCTGGCAGCTGAATTTACAGTTGAGCAGAATCGATTGTTGCGACTATGGCGACGTGATTTAAATATCGTACTCAACGGCGCGACGCATAATCCATTTGTTGATAAGGAATATATTGGGTTCCACGACGCACAATTACACATTGCCAAAAACTATCTCTACGAGGCGCTGGATTTGCCACTCATAGAAGCTCCACCGAAGTCTCCGTCGACAGGCGCGCTAAAAGAAGATGATAATCCAGAGCGTGGTATCAAACGCGGCAATCGACGAGGACCTATGAGAAACCGCGAGTCGTCTACTGAGGACGCGTCCAAATAAACACCAAACGACTCTGCTAAGGCGTGTAAACACTGTCAGCGGTGTTTTATATCCACAGCACAGGGACTTTAACTACATGCGTATTCTTACTATAGAATCCACTTGCGACGAAACAGCAGCCGCTATTGTGACAGATTCGTTTGAGGTGCTTTCAAGTGTTGTCGCTTCGCAGGAAAAATTGCACCAAGAATTCAAGGGTGTGGTACCGGAGATAGCGGCTCGCGCACACGTGCAAACAATTCTGCCAGTCATTGATGAAACACTGAAACGGGCTGGGTTGACCTTAAGCGAGTTAGATGCCATTGCCGTTGCCAATGAGCCTGGGCTAGCAGGATCGCTGCTCGTGGGCGTGGTCGCCGCAAAGGCATTGTGCGTTGCTCATAGCATACCCTTGGTTGCCGTGAATCACCTACAGGCTCATATCTTTGCCTGTCGCCTCGCCGCACAAAGAGACGTATTTCCATGCGTAGGATTAATCGCCAGCGGCGGTCACTCAAATCTTTATTGTTGTCAGAGCCCCTTGGATTTTGAACCACTCGGCGGCACGATCGATGATGCCGCAGGCGAGGCTTTTGATAAGGTTGCGACGATGCTAAATCTATCCTATCCAGGTGGCCCAGCAATATCCAAGGCTGCCGAAAATGGAAACCCACGGGCATTTGCGTTTCCCCGCCCGCTTCTTAAAGATACCACTAATCTTGACTTTAGCTTTAGCGGTTTGAAGACAGCAGTCCGATATCAAGTTGCTGGCCAAGGGCAGGTTGATTTTAGCGAATTGAATTTGAGTGACCAAACTGTGGCCGATGTGGCCGCTAGTTTCCAGGCTGCGGTCGTTGATTGTCTGGTTGGGAAATCCTTGTTGGCTCTAAAACGCACTGGGTTGGGCGTGTTGTGTGTAGGTGGCGGCGTAGCTGCTAATCACCTGCTTCGTGAGCGGTTGGAGCAAGCTTGTACAGAGGCAGGAGCAGAGTTGCATATCGCGCCACTGGCGCTGTGTACCGACAACGCAGTCATGGGTGCGATTGCAATTGAACGGTTGCAGAGCGGATTGATCGAGGACTTGTCCCTTGACATTAACCCGGGTCTGC
>Ga0315334_10001256_pt1 | contig 15601 bp, 15 predicted proteins | sample M150034915metaG_FD_205555 | JGI IMG/M metagenome (GOLD analysis project Ga0315334, IMG submission 205555) | Ammonia-oxidizing marine archaeal communities from Monterey Bay, California, United States - M1 500m 34915 | ecosystem: Environmental > Aquatic > Marine > Intertidal zone | place: USA... | reverse complement strand
AGCGGTACATAACTCAGCCGGAAACATTTCCTGATAAAGAAGCAAATCCGGAAGAATTACGAGCGTTGCCAGTGATTACTGCTAGAGGGTGTGCGTTTAAATGTTCATTTTGTCATTTTGTTTTTTGGGACGATCCATACAGAAATAGGAAAGCTGAATCGGTTATAGAAGAAATTGGACAATTACAAGCTAAATATAATGTGAAGTACATTAACTTCTGGGATGATCTCAGTTTTGCGTCAGCAATTCAAATGGAAAAATTCTGTGATCAAATTATTAACAGTGGTTTAAAATTCAAATGGATTGGAGCTATTCGTGTTGATCTATTTTCTCGAGGTAGAGCCAAAGGGGAAGATGCATTGAGAGTTGCTAAAAAAATGAAACAAGCTGGTTGTTATTCAGTTGGGTTTGCATTGGAATCTGGAAATAAAGAAATTCTAAAAATGATGAATAAGGAAATTGATCCTGAAGAATTCTATGATACTTCCAGTGTCCTAAGAGAGGCAGGAGTAATTTGTCAGACAACCGTTCTATTTGGTTATCCTCAAGAAACTAGGGAAACAATAAAAGAAACATTTGATCAATGTTTGAAAGCTGGTTTATATCCGAGTATTGGATTTCTCATGCCATTACCATATACCGCAATGTATGATTATGCAAAAGTAAATGGATTCATCACTGATGAGGATAGTTATTTGGAATCAATCACTGAAAGACAAGATATCAATATCAATATGACAAAATTATCAAATGAAGAAATAATGAGCGCAATAAAAGAAGGCGCTGAAAAACTGAATCAGATGTTAGATCTTGGACTAAATGAAGATACTTACATTAGAACTAAAGGTTACAAAAATAGATTAGACAATCTCAAAAAACAAAGACCAAAGCTAGATACCAAAAAAATTAAAAGAAATGTTAACGATATGAGTTTTAATTATGCACAAACTGATTTCAAGTTTGAAGAACAATCAAATGCTTAATCAACATTAAATATCTTAAACATATGTTTTGCAATTAAGAATTCATAATTAGTATCAATCATCAGACCTGTTTCAATTGGAATTTCATATGGCAGTATTTTTGGCATATACCAAGTTTTATGTTTCAAAAAGCTTAATTTATTTAAAATATGAAAACCACTCATTTGATATACAGTTGGTGCACTTTGTCTACTTTTGGGCAAAACTTTTGGTTTTTTCACTACTTCAAGAAATCCTTTAGAATTTATCTCAACTATATTGAAATATGGATTTAGATGTTGTTTGTATACACCAAATATAGCGTCACATTTCTTTTTTTTGATCAGTGATATAGCCTTTCTAATATCAGAAAATCGTAAAAAGGGAGATGTTATATCAAGATTAACTATTATATCAAAGTCATATCCAATTTTTTCAAGTTTTTTATTTGCATGTAGAATTACATCTATCGTAGTTGCATTATCAGTTGCTAGTTTTTTAGGACGAATGAATGGAACAAAAGCACCATTTTTTTTAGCAATAGATGCAATCTTTGCATCTTCCGTTGATACAACAACCATTTCAAATATCTTAGATTTTAAAGCTCTATTGATTGCGTGTACAATCATTGGTTTACCACCAATTTTTTTAGTATTTTTTCCTGGTACGCCTTTAGAACCACCACGTGCAGCGATAAAACATAATGGTTTTAGAGTCATTTAGTTCCTCCTAGATTGTAGTGTCAGTGCCAATTTATTTGATAAGATACTTTTTTCAAAATTATTCAGGTCAAATTTTTTGGATTTTTCAACATGTTCCAGAAAATAATTAATTGATTTTTTTAATGATTCTTGTACAGATTTCCCAAAATTGAAATTATCTATACATTCACTTGGGGGTTTTTTGAATAATCCATTTTTATCAAATGAATCACGTGGCGAGAAAATTTCTAGTGTGTCATCTCTAATAGTAATAAAACCATTTGTTCCAACAATAATTATATTTTCTATCAATGGTGTTGCATACGATGTAAAGATAGAACATGCAACACCATTTTTAAATTCTAAGATAACAGAATTTGTATCATATGACGTTCCATTATTAGATACCAATCTAGGGAAATAGTCTGAATTAGAATATTCACCAAAAATGAATATCATTAAATCAATCCAATGTATGGAGCTATTCTCAAGTATATTATGTAAATTATTTTTCCCATCGGCACGCCATGAACCCAGATATTTTTCTTTAAATGCAAATCCCATAGAAGTGATTATATTAATTTGAATTATTTTTCCAAGTTTTTCTGAATTTGAATATTGTTTTATTATATCATTGAATTTACTGAATCTTAAATTAAATCCAAAAAATATACGTTTCTTATTTTCTTCTGTTAGTTCTTCAAGATATTTTATACTCTCATATGAGGTTACGGGTGGTTTTTCACAATAAATTAAACAGTTGGAATTTTCTATAAGATTTTGGATATAATCAAAGTGCGTTGAATTTGGTGAAGCAATTACTACTGCATCACATTCATACAAGTCTTCTAAATTATTTGTAATTCTTGAATCTTCGATATTTTTTGTAGGATGATATATCTGAGAAACTTCAAAATCTTCTTCTTCAACAATATCTAATAGCTTCTTAGCATGATTCCTATATCCAATAAAACCTATTTTATGTGTCAACTGGACACCTATCGCATGGAAATATTTGATTCCTGTTATTTTTCAAATGTTCGTCTCTCAACGCCGTAAACTTCTTACTATTCCAAATTTCTCTGATTGATTCTTCTTTAATTGAACCCACACTTAATTCACTCTTGTAATCTATATCACATGGATTACATAATCCATCATACCAAATGTACATTCTCTCCCAAAGATAATTACATGGACCTGGAGCCATTATGTCTTTTGGATTATGATAAGTATCCCATCTATTTTCCATCTCTACCATTACAACATTATCTACATAATCCTTCCAAAAATCTCTAAATTTTTCTGGATCTTGATTCTTCTCTACTTTAACACCACTTACTCTAGTTTCAATTTTTGAGTCAGGATAAAATTTCTCTTTAATGTCTTTGAATCTTTTTACATTATCAACAATCTCTTCAAAAATTCCTTTAACTCTTATGGATTCATATTCATCTTTCTTGTAAGAATCAATAGAAAAAACCATATTTGTTACACCACTTTTAAGAATCTGATGTATTAATTTTTCATTTAATTTAGTTGCATTTGTATTAATTTTTAACTCAAAAAATTTTCCAGAACAATATTCCAACATCTCACCTAATTTTGGATGTAAAGTTGGTTCACCTCTAGATGCTAATGTAATTGCTTTTGTACCACCTGCTACTGCATCATCAATAATTTTTTTAAAAAGTTCAAAATCAATCATCCCCATAAATTTATTATTTGATGTGAATGTTTCGTCAATTTGAAAACACATTATACAACGTAAATTACATGCAGAAACAGGTTCTATTAGTAAATAAACTGGGAAATCATATACAATTTTTTGTTTTGGAAAATAATGCATTTTGTATCTAAAAATTAAATATTCAGCCCATGTTTCTTGTTTATTAGATTCTAAAAAATGAGCTTCTTGAGGAGATATTAGAGTTAAATCATTTTTTTCGAACAGCGTTATAATCTGTTTTAATATTTTTTGATCTTCATTTTTTTCAATCAATTGAAATTGTTCTTCTAGAATTCTAATTAATGATTTGATATCAAAATCTTTTTTTGTTAAAAATGTGACTCTTTCTCTAGTCATAAATTTAATTAATTATTCCCTTATAATAATATCATTCTAAACATAGTTCTAATATTTTATGAATAAACAATATATCCGACACATCGAAAATTAAATTGATTATTAAGAAAATGGAAAATATAATTTGTATAATTGAAAACTTGAATGATATTAAAATAATCAAAAAACAATTGGATAGTCATCCAAATCTAAAGATATTCACATTAAATTATAATGCCCATAAATTACTTGAAAAAAATAATATTAGTCATGAAATTGGTGAATATCATCTTACTCCGGATGATAAAAATATTATTAATCAAATGGCAACACATACCACATTAAATTGGTGGAAAAATAAAGAAATTCAGAGTATACTTACTATAGATGACATTATAATTTCGGAATTTATTGAAATGGAATTATTTCAATATATTTTGACTATTTTTAAAAGTGCAAAAACAATTCTTAGAATAATTAATGATGTCGCCCCAAATCAAATTCTATCTGTGACAAATCTAAATCCATTTGTACAATCCGTTTGTAATGGAATGAATATTAAGTTCCAAAGTTTATCTGATGGGGAAATATTATCACTTCATTATGATAAAATTAATATAAAATATAATATTGGACCAGTACCTCTCTCAATAACAACATCAAGAAAAAACTATAAAAAAATAAAAAATTTTACTGAAAAACTTTCTCAAAAATCTTTTAGATTAGCACCCAACAAAAAACAATCACAAAATGATACTATTCTCCTTCTTGAGTTTAATCCCATAACTTATGAAACATTAATTCAGGAGTTAGGAAAACTTGAAAAAAACATTTTCTTATTAAATCAACGGCGTCCCGCAATTTTAAACAAAAAAAGTTTAGAAATTATAAAAAAATCAAACTGTAAAATAGTAGATTTAGCAGATTTTGAAAAGAATATTAGATCTCAAATCTCATCAGAAACAAAATCACTTACAGAAAACCTTGAAAAACTATGGCAAAATAATTCGTTATTTGAAAAACTTTTTTCTATTGAGTCATACACACTTTGGAATTCAATCAAACCAATTTTTAGTAAAATGTGTAATCAAAGATTTAATGAATCTTTAAAAAGAATCTTACTCTTACGCGAATTATTTTCTCATTTCAATATTTCTGAAATTTTAGAATGGGCTGAAACAGGTCAAGAAGAAAAAGAAGTTCTCGCGGTATCTAAAAAATATGGAATAAAATCCATAATGTTACAACATTCAATGTTCCCAATTGGCGAAATTTGGAAACCTTTTGGTAGATTTCTTGCACTTTTCTCACATGAACATCAAAGTGACTATCAAGCAATTTGGGGAAATCTTACACATGAATATGCCATTTCAAATAATCATAGTAAAGAGAAATTAGTAATCACAGGAAGCCCAAAACATGATTCATTTTTCTCCTTAGAAAAAAATCATAATAAAACAGGAAAAATATTATTGGCAACTACGGGTCCCCCTGCAATCTTTGCAGAAGATTCAACAACGGATATTTTTCTAAAATATGATCAATACATAAAAGAAGTATTTCGAGTGATAAAGAAAAATCATCCTGATAAAGAATTAATTGTAAAACCCCACCCACAATCTGATTTTATAAATAACGCATTAGATCTAATCAAGGAAACTGATTCTAACGCAAAAATAATCCTAGATACAAACCTACCAGAATTAATTAATAACTGTGATTTGGTAATCAGTTTTAACACTTCTAGCATATTACTAGAATCAATTATCTTGAAAAAACCAACTATATCATTAATCACAGATGAATGGGCAAAAGAAAATGAAATTATTAAGATGAATGGTGTAATGTCCATAAATGATATTCAAGATGTTGAAAAAGGTATTTCAGAAATTATTTCAAATGATGACTATAAACTTGAACTTCAATCCAACGCAAAACAGTTTTTAGGAAATTATCTCTCAAATCATGGAACTGCATCAAGACAATTAGTTGAAATGTTGGAAAAAAAATAAATTATTTTCCTTTACCACGATGTATATCCACCATCGATAACAAAAGTAGACCCAGTTGAATAACTTGAATTTCCACTGCACAGAAATTCAATTAAATGGTTTAATTCATTTTTTTTCATCATTCTTTTTAATGGCGTATGCTTTGAGTATGTAGTAATAAATTTTTTAGTTTGTTTATGTTCAACGCCACCAGGAATTACACAATTAACTTGAATATTTGGAGCTAAATGAACTGCAAGATATTTTGATAAGTTTATGACGGCTGATTTTGATACTCCATATCCAATATCTTTGTGACTTCCACCATACATGTCTGGACGAGGAGAAATTAGCCCATATGTTGATGAAAAATTAATAATTCCTGATTTTTTATTGTTCTTTGCAAATTCTCTGCACACTGAAAACAAAGTTGTTACATTAGTTTTTAGATACTCACTAAATGTTTCTAAAGGGAAATTGAATAAATTATTATTCCTTTTATTTTTTGAGACATGATCATTTATTGCAAAACAGTTAATCAGATAATCTGAATGGTTTTCTTTAAACCATTTTTTTACAAATTTTTCATTATTAAGATCATGTCCTAATTGAAGATCAAGTTTATGGATCTTATTTTTCTTTTCAAGAAATTTAGAAATTTCTTTTCCTAACAACCCTTCTGAACCAGTTATTGTAATTTTTTTCATTTCATACCATTTAATCCATAATTTAACAAAAAATCTGCCTCAATTTCTTTTGGTTAGGAATCTCAGCTGACCAGATTTTCTTTTTTCCATCCCCTTGTATTTTATCCAGAACTCTTACATCTCGAATTAATCTTTGTAATCCTTGAGGTTCAAGTGAAGCTGCTTGATCATGACCATACCATGTTCTGTTTAAAGTAACATGTCGTTCAATTGAACTTGCACCCAACATAACCGCGGGAATTGAAACATTAGTTGCACCAATTTCATGGCCACTATAACCAACATTACATTTGAATTTCTTTTTTAATGCAGGAATCATGTTAAGATTTGCTTCTTCTGTTGGCATTGGATATGCACTATGACAATGCATTAACTCAAAAGGACATTTACTTTTTTTAAAAATTTTTACAGCATTTTCAATATTTTTCATTGTACTCATTCCAGTTGAAATAAAAGTATACTTTTTTTCTTTTGCAATCAATTCTAATAATTTTTTATGCGTAAGCATAGCTGAGGCTACTTTATTATATTTGGTTTTGAATTTTCTCATTGAAATTTGACTCTCTGTATCCCAACATGAAGCAAACCATTCTATCTTTTTCTTTTTACAATATTTGTTAATCTCTTCAAATTGTTTAAGTGAAAACTCCCTATGTAATCTCATCTGACGTTGAGTAGTTCCCCATGGACTATCTATTGGAGAGTCTAAAAAAATTTTTGTATAGATGTTTTCAACGTTCTTTTTTTGAAATTTTACTGCATCACATCCAGCATCTTTTGCAGCATCTATAATCTTTTTAGCAATTTTTAGGTCACCCAAATGATTTGTTCCAATTTCAGCTATAATGAAGACCATTATTGTATTAGGTTTTGAAAAAGTGTATAAATGATTTCCTTATAATTTATGAGGACAGAAATAAATTTTTAATTATGTTTTAATATGAAATCAGCAAATTCTCGAAATGCACCATATCCACCTTTAGTTTTACATATGTAATTACAAATTGATTTAATTTCTGGAATTGCATCGTTAGGTGCTGCAGATAAATTACTTAACTTCATAATTTTAAGATCATTTATGTCATCACCGATATAAGCAATATTTTCATATTTTATCTTAAACATTTTACAAATTTCATCTAATTTAGATTCCTTATGCTTTATGTTAAGAAAGCATTTATCAACACCAATTTTTTTGGCACGTTTTTTTGTAATTTTTGAGTTTTCTCCTGTTAAAAAAATGGTTTTAATTGAAGCATTATGTAGTAATTCAACGCCCATACCATCCCTAGTATTAAATTTTTTTAATAATTCACCATTTTCAGAATAGTACATACCGCCATCAGTTAAAACACCATCAACATCAGTTATTAGTAATTTTATTTTTTTACATTTTAAAAAGATTTCTTTATCATTCATTTCTCTAGTTTTATTATTTTTTTATTTTTTCCTGATTTTTTCATAGCTAATGCAATTTTTAATGTTTTTATTCCGTCATCAATGCTATTAGTAGTTTTTTTTCTAGTTTTAACACATTTTAAAAAATAATTTATTTCATCAATATACATTTGATTTCTTTCAAAATTTTTCAATTTTAAAATAATTTTCCATTTTTTTGTTCTATTATTATAAAGTTTAACTTCATTTTTTATTGAATTCCAATATATTGTACCAATAGTACCCTTAATTTTACACCGTCTATATTCAGGGCCTTGAAAAAAATCAAGATGAAGTTCAGCAATAATTCTGTGTTTGAATTGTATTATACTACTTGCATAATCTTCTGCAGAGATATCTAGATCACTAAATTTTCCATTCACAGAAAAAATTGATATTGGATTGCCAAAAATCCAGTATAAATAGTCAACATCATGTATTTGGGTAAGAATAATACCGCCACCTAATTTTTTTTTGCCTGCATAACCAGATCTATAATTTTCATAGGGATGCCAATCTGGCAGATATGATCCATTTTCAGCTTGAATTGAAATTATTTTACCAATTTTTTGTTCTTGAACCAATTTTTTAATTTTAATTATGCACTTATGAAATCTAAGATTAAATCCCATTTGGGTGATTATTTTTTTTTTGTTTACAATATTACGTAAAGTTTGTACACCATTCAATGAATTAGAAAGAGGTTTTTCTAAGAAGAGATCTATACCAGAATTTGCTAGACGTATAGCATATTTTATGTGAAGTGATGTTTCATTAGTAATAAAAGCAATTTGTGGTTTTTCAGATAAACAATTATCAAATGAATTATGCACTCTAACTCTCTTAGTCTTAAAATGAAGATCCGTTCTTTTTGTAAAAATAATTATTTCATGATTAGTATTTTTGAGAAGATTATTTGTATGTCTTTTACCAATTGAGCCATAACCAATAATGAGAATTTTTACCAATTAATCAAGACAATATTAAACAGTTAAAAATATTGTTAGAGATTTGATTTAACATTCAATTCATTCTAACATTTTATTAATATAGAAAAAAATGAAAATTATGAAAATACTTGTAACTGGAGGATTAGGATTCATAGGAAGTAATTTTATTTTAAGATTATTAGAGCGAGATGATATTGAGATTACTAATATTGATGCCGAATTATATGGTTCAAACCATAAAAATATTTCAAAAGCCAAAAATTCAGATAAATATAATTTTGTCAAAGGCAATATTTCGAATAAAAAATTAATGGAAGAAGAAATTGGAAAATGTGATGCAGTAGTTAACTTTGCTGCAGAATCACATGTAGATAGAAGTATAAATGACGCAAATCCTTTTTTGGTATCAAATATTCGCGGTGCATTTACTATTCTAGACATAATTACAAAACAAAAGAAGCGTATGATTCAGATATCAACAGATGAGGTTTTTGGAAGTTTAGAAACTGGTACTGCAGATGAACAATCAAAAATGAATCCATCTAGTCCATATGCAGCAACCAAAGCTGCAGCAGAACTTTTGATTAACTCGTATTCTAACACATTTGATTCAGATGTGATAATAACAAGATGTACAAATAATTTTGGTCCAAGACAATTTGTAGAAAAATTAATTCCAAAGACGATAATTTTAGCGAATAAAGAACTACAAATTCCAATTTATGGGGAAGGAAAAAATATTAGAGATTGGATTTTTGTTGATAATCATTGTGATGCAGTTGACAAAATACTTTTCAATGGAAAATCAGGAGAATCATACAATATTTCTGCCGATAATGAAATTAATAATTGTACAATAGTAAAAAAAATTCTTGATATTATGAATAAATCGGAAGACTTGATTAAGTTTGTTGAAGATAGACCTGGTCATGATTTTAGATACAGTATGACATCAAAAAAAATATCTGATGAATTAGGTTGGAGAGTAAAGACAAATTTTGACGAAGGTTTAGAAAAAACAGTTCAATGGTATTTAGATAATCCTGAAATTTTGAATGATATTTCACAAACAGTTTTAGACCCAACACCATGGAAAGATAATCAACGATAAAATATCATGAAAGGAATAATTTTGCACGGTGGTCATGGAACTCGTTTAAGACCACTGACCCATACAGGTCCAAAACAACTTTTGCCAATTGCTAATAAGCCCATGTCACAATTTTGTTTAGAAGCAATTGCCGAAACAGGAATTACAGATATTGCAATAATTGTTGGAGGCATTGGTTCAAACAAAGTAAAAGAATATTATGATGATGGAACAAAATTTGGGGTAAATATCACATACATCGAACAAAATGAGCCTAGAGGAATTGCACATGCAATTAGATTATGTAAGGAATTCATAAATGATGAAAAATTTCTTGTTTTTCTCGGAGATAACATCATACAAAAATCTATCAAAGATTTTGTAGGAAATTTTCAAAACGCAGATTATGATGCCACAGTGTTGCTTTGTGAAGTCGATGAGCCTTCAAGATTTGGCATCGCAGATGTTGAAAATGCTAAGATTCTAAAAATTACAGAGAAGCCAAAAAACCCTACATCAAATCTAGCAGTAACAGGTATTTATTTACTGACTCCAAAAATTTTTGAAATCATAGATGATTTGAAACCATCATGGCGTGATGAATTAGAGATTACTGATGCACTAGATAACTTACTGAAACAAAATGACAACATTAGCTTTGAAATGATAACAGATTATTGGAAAGATACAGGTACGCCTGAAGATATTATCCATGCTAACGGTGAAATTATTAAAAATATTAGAGATTATTCCGATGGAGACATATCAGATGACGTGAAAATTTCTGGCAAAGTATTAACTGGAAAAAATTCCATCATAGAACAAAATGTAACAATTTCAGGCCCTGTAATAATTGGAGAAAATTGCAAGATTAATTCAGGAGTTATTATTGGGCCTAATACAAGTGTTGGAGATAACTCCATAATTAATCGAGGAAATATTGAAAATTCTATTATTATGAAAAACTGCGAAATAGACTCTACAGCAAATATTCGAAATAGTATAATTTCAAATAATTCAAAGATTATTCAATTGGATAAATCAACTGAAGAAAAGATTTTTTTACTTGGTGAAGGAACAAAAGTCTATCTCTGAATCTACTTTTTAATTATCATAGCCTGTGAACCAGTTAATTCGATTAGATGTATTTGATTTTCATTTTTAAATTCTTTAAAGGCTTTTTGAATACCATCTGAGTGATAATCATGTATTAAGATTATTCCTCCTTCAACCATCTTTGGAAAGAAAAATTTTAGTGAATCTATTGTACTTTTATACAAATCGACATCTAAATGAACAAAACAAAATTTTGTATCAATAATTTCTTTTCCTGATTCAGGAAATATTCCTTTAATGATATGTACATTATCGTATTTGTTTAACAGTTTTTTGATGGATTCTTCACTTGTGTTACTAAATTCATTATCATGCCAGTGTTTTTGACCAAAATGTGTATCATCTTCGGATACTTGTGGGAGACCAGTGAATGTATCAAAAAGATATAATTTTTTATCCTTTTTTACTTCACAAATAAGTTTGGCAGAACCACCTTGATAAACACCAACTTCTGCTAGATCACCTTGTAAAGCTGTTTGAGTTTTCACAATTGAATAAATCATAAAAGCTTCGTAAGGATAAAATGCAAAATCCACTTCGTTTTTAACTTCTTTGATTAGATCCACAATCTCTTTGTCTTTGTAAAACGATAGTAATTTGAATTGAAAACTAGTTGCAAATTTACTTAAAATACCACCTATACTTTTTGAATTATAAACAATCTTTCGTGTTTTATCTGCCATAGTATGAAGATGTTATAATGTAATTAATAATTTAACATTATTGCTAGTATGTTTTATGCGTCTTCAATATATTACACCTCACTAAGGATTTATCAAATTGGAATTAAATGACGAAAATCCTCTTGTCAGCATAATCATCCTTAATTATAATGCGGGGAAATTGCTTGAGGAATGTATAAATTCCATCTATCAGAGTAATTATGAAAATTTCGAAATTATTCTTGTTGACAATGATTCAAAAGATAACAGTCATGTAGAGTGTAAAGAGAAATTTCCATTAATCAATCTTATAGAAAATAAAAAAAATTTAGGTTATTGTGAAGGAAATAATGTTGGGATTAGAAATGGTAACGGTGAATTTGTGATTATACTTAATCCAGATACAATTGTAGATCCAAATTGGATAAATGAGTTACTTAATGGGTATCAGAAATTTGGTGATGGGATATATCAACCAAAATTTCTAACTATTGACAATAAATCAATTATACAAAGTACGGGTAACATGATTCAATTATTTGGTTTTGGATATTCAAGAAACAAAGGTGATAAAGATGAAAATCAATTTAACAGCATAGAAAGTATCAATTATGCATCTGGAACATGTTTGTTTACATCAAAACAAATATTCACAAAGTTAGATCTCTTTGATTCATTTCTATTTGCTTATCATGATGATCTGGATCTTTGTTGGAGAGCCAGTATGCAAGGAATTCAATCTTATTATGTTCCAACCTCAATTGTATTTCATCCTTCTGAAGGATTCAGTTTCAAGTGGAGTAATTTTAAATTTTTTCTTCTAGAAAGAAATAGATTATACTGTTTATTTACTCATTATTCACATAGCACTATCTTAAAATTTCTTCCTTCATTAATACTGGTAGATATTGCTGTTAGTTTTTTTTATTTAAAGAATGGATTATTTTCTGAAAAAATTAAAGCATCACTTAACATTTTAAAAAATTCAGGAACTATACAATCCAGATACAATGAGATTCAGAAAAAAAGAATAATCAATGATAAAGAAATAATTTCATATTTTAAGAATGAAGTAATTCTTCCTAAAGGAACTAACATCAAAAATAAAATTCCTTTTAATTCAGTACTAAGAGTTTTATCACAATTGTGTAGAAAAATAATCTAATTTTTCAATGCTATTGCAATTGCAATAGCATATTTTGTCTCATGAGAAATTGACGTAATAAACTCATATCTTTTCTCTTGATTCTCAATTTTTATTTTTGGTTTCGAATTAATGTGGAAAGTCTCAATATTTTTGAATACAACATTTTCTTGAATAGATTTCTTCACAGCTTCTTTTAAAGCAAATTTTCCTGCAAAATGTGGATATGGATCAGAAAATTTTCTGCAATATAATATTTCTAAATTAGTGAAAATTTTCTTGTAAAAACTCTCATTTTCTAAAAAATTCTTTTTACGAAATCTTTCTATATCTACAATATCTATTCCAATTTGTTTATCTTCAAACGTTTTTATCATTTTTTTTCTGCAAATTCTATTAGATTACAATTTGTATTTTTCATATTTAATAGAATAAATGCAATTAATCTATTCTCAAAACCTGTGGTTGGTTCAACAAGTACTCTCGCTCCTTTTTTCTTCATCTCTTCTACCGCTTCAAAAATATTATCAACCTCAAAACATAGATGATGAAATCCTCCTCCTAACTCTGAAAGTGATTTCACAGGCGAGTCATTCGCAATAGGTTCAATTAATTCAATGTATACATCAGATGTCATTAAAAAACAAACATTTACTTTTTGTGATTTAACTTCGATTGGTACTGAGGTTTCTTTAAAATCCAGAAATTTTGTTAATTCACCAAGAGATTCTTGAATATTATTGACAACAATTCCAATATGATGTAATTTCATTATTCAGCTTTAACTCCATGTTTTACAAATATTTTTTTTATATCTCCAATCTTTTTTATATCCAAAGTTTCGTCAAGATCAAATTTTATATCAAATTCAGTTTCTATTTCATCTAATAATACATAAAAATTAAAAGAATCCCATTCTTCTAAATTTTCAGAAGTGGTTTCATCGTTAATTTTACTGCTATCCACATTAAACACCTTGGATATTATTTGATACAATTTCTCACTCATTTTTTTCCACCTTGATATGTTCTGGTTTTTTCATTATATTATCTGTATTAAAGACCCAAAATTCATTTTCTTTCTTAAAACCTAAGTTCTCATAAAAATTTTCAGCCGGTTTGTTTTTTGCAGTTGGAATAAACTCTCCTTTTATTCTCTTTATTCCAGATAATTTTGCTTTTTCAACAATTTGATTCATCATTATTTCTTCTACTCCTCTACCCATTATTCTACAACTTAGAAGAAATGTATCTATAATCCACTCTTCTTCATTATTTTTTTCGACAATGTATGTTCCTGTTATACCATTATCTCCAAATTTGTCACTTACCTGAACACATTCAACAATTTTATTATCTAATGATGTAAATTTTCCAATTTCTTCTTCTTGATAGCGTTTGGTTGTTAGATTGAATTGATTTGTTTTTAATGTTAATTGAGAAATTCTCGGTATTGAAAAACTATTAGCTTTTTGTATACTAACTACAATATTCATTTGCTTAAGAAATTCATTAAAATTACCAACTTTACTTTCTAATTCTTTTCTTTTCTTTTGTCCTAGATACATAGCACCTCTTTTAGTATCCTCCTCAGTAATCTTCAAAATATCAAATTCTTTCATTTCTGTAATAATCTGAGCATATTGTGAGGAATCTTTTGGTAAATCTACAACCAAAACTCCTGGTAATGATTCTTTTACATATTCTTGATTAATTGGATCGTCATCAAAAAACACCATACTGTCTAATCCGATGTTTAATTCTTCAGCAATTTTCTGAAGATTTACAACTTTGTCATCCCAATTAATTTTTACACACGCAAAATTCTCTTCTCTCAAAATCATGTTTGGATGTTTTTGAATCACTTCTATAGCATCGTCAAAATTATTTTTGCTGTTTATTGCTAAAATTATTCCTCTTTTGTTTAGTGCAAGTAATCTTTTTTGAAATTCAACAAATGAACGACCTACCGGATTATCACCTAATTTGATATTATTAAATCCCTCTTCCCCAATTATACCTCCCCATAATGTATTGTCAAGATCTAGGACGATACATTTTTTTGTAATTCCTGAAATTGCATACACGTATCCCATTAGTTCATTAATAAATTTTGGTATATACTCTATTGAAATTTTAATATCACCTGAAAAAAATTGCTTATAATTGAAAATATTATTTTCACCAAATTTACTTACGAATTCATTAAAATCATAAATGAAAACTTTTGGTGATGCAGGTTGTTGAAATTCATTGAATAGTTCATAATTTATTTTGTAAATGATATCTTTAAGACCATAATCTTCTCCTTCAGAAATTCCATATGGTGAATAATTTGGAATTTGTAAACTCGTTACTACTAACTTTGAATCAAAATTATCTTGAAATGTTCTACAAATATTTTGAATTTCTTTATGTTTAGTATATACAATCTCTCTTCTATCATTATAGTCAATTGAATATGGTGAAAAAAAATGTTCTCCTAGAATATGTCGTGTATCTAAAATCAGAAATGTTATGTCAGGTTTAAACTGGAATAATCCAGAATCTTTATTTAAAATCTCTTGATTATATTGATTGTAATCTGCAACATATGTTATACAGTCAATTCCCTTCTGAAAACACTTTACACGCATTGTTTCTTCAAAACCATTAATCGTGGAACTAGCTAAAAATGCAATACGTATTTTCTTTCCTAATTCTCTAGGTTTGATAGTTTTTGCCTCATTCAAAAAATAGGCCAATTTCTCTTCATTTTTCATGCTAAATGAACAATA
>Ga0315334_10001255_pt1 | contig 15602 bp, 18 predicted proteins | sample M150034915metaG_FD_205555 | JGI IMG/M metagenome (GOLD analysis project Ga0315334, IMG submission 205555) | Ammonia-oxidizing marine archaeal communities from Monterey Bay, California, United States - M1 500m 34915 | ecosystem: Environmental > Aquatic > Marine > Intertidal zone | place: USA... | reverse complement strand
AGAATTGACCTAACCCCACATCTTCTTTAGAATCGCGCTCCTTTTCGACATCGAATTACCGGGTAACTATCATGAAGCGAACATTCCAACCTAGCGTTCTTAAAATGAAAAGAACCCATGGCTTCCGTGCCAGGATGGCGACCAAAGGTGGGCGTCTGGTTCTAAAGAGGCGTAGAGCTAAAGGCCGTAAAGTACTTTCCGCCTGATACAGAGCCATCGCGCTACCCCAACTGGCCTTTGAGGCGAGTGCCATCGCTATCCAAAAACAGCTAAATCAGAGCTTCCCCTTAAGTCATCGACTGGCACATTCATATGAATTCGATGCGGTGTTTGACAACAACGAAGTCCGAATTAACTCTGCTTCGTTGTTGCTTCTTGCAAAGCAAAACACTCGGAAATTTAATCGCCTGGGGATGATCGTGAGCAAAAAGAGTATTCCTGGGTCGGTTCAGCGCAATAAAGTTAAGCGTAGAATCAGGGAAACTTTCCGCAAGATAGCGCCAGAACACGAATTAGGATGGGATATCGTGGTGATGACCCGGCCAAAGATCAATGCCGAAGTAGATCTTACAGGCTATCTACAAGATTCCTTTTCGTCCCTCGCTGAGAAACTTAGGTAATTACGTAAGATATGAAACGAGCTTTGTTGTCACTCATTAGATTCTACCAATTGACCATCAGTGTCATTCTTGGACCACGTTGCCGTTTTCATCCCTCTTGTTCTGCCTACAGTTCAGAAGCCATAGAGACTTACGGCGTGATTAGAGGGCTGGGACTGACAGCAGTTCGCGTCGGTAAATGCCACCCTTTTCATCCCGGTGGATATGATCCTGTACCCACTGACCAGCAACCCAGTACAGTTGACGAAGGAATTTAGATGGATATTCAACGCGTACTGATCCTGTTGGGCCTGGCTGTGACCTCCTACATGCTTATTCTGGCGTGGAACGAAGACTATTATCAGGGTTCAACCCAAACACCAACTGAGTCAGTCGTTAGCAACGAGTCATCTTCGCTCGGAGACATACTGCCGACAATTGCTGAATCGACCCCAGTAGGTCCAGCAGACATCGTTCCAACCCTGGAAGGAGAAGATATAGCGCCAGAAGTAGTGCAGGTTCAGGTGCTCAGAAACCTCGTGACTGTCACGACAGATGTGCTGGTCATCGAGATCGATACCCTGGGTGGAGACATTGTTAGTGTTGCCCTACCGAAGTTTCCAGCGCAGTTAGAGACGCCTGATGTCCCTTTTGTCCTGGTAGACCCCAAGAATTTATATGTTGCGCAGAGTGGGCTCATTGGCCCGAGTGGCACAGATAAGCAAGGTTTTAGGCCAACTTTCATTGCCGACAGTACTTCTTTTGAAATGGGTGACGCACCGGAGTTAGCTGTCACCCTGACCACAATTCAACAGGATGGCAGCAGGATTCTCAAAACTTATCACTTCACGCGTGGGGAATACCTGATTGAGGTGGACTACCACATCACAAACTTGGGTCATGATTCCTGGAAGGGTGGACTATTCGCGCAGATCAAGCGGGACGGCCAGAGTCCTGCGTCTTCATCAGAGAATCGGATGGGAATGCAGCCTTACGTCGGTGGTGCCACCCGTTCAGACGAGGAGCTCTATAGAAAGCTGGAATTTGATGACATTGAGGAGGAAAGCTACAAGCTGACGCTTGATGAAGGTTATATCGCCATGGTGCAGCACTACTTTGTGAGTGCCTGGGTGCCCCGTGAGGCTATTGGAAATACCTACCGTGGCAGAAAATTAAAAAATCAGGATATTTATCTGTTTGGGTTCACCACACCGTCGGTCACGATAGCCCCGGGAGCGACAGGGACCATTGGAGCCAGCTTTTATGCCGGGCCGAAAGACCAGTACAGGCTTGAAGAGATAGCTACGGGGCTTGAGCTAACCACCGATTACGGTTTTCTCTGGTGGTTGGCCCAGCCTCTGTTTTTCATGCTTACGGGCATTTATTCGTTTGTTGGGAACTGGGGTCTTGCAATTATTGGCCTCACGATTATCGTTAAATCCTTCCTTTATCCGTTATCAGCAGCAAGCTTCAGGTCGATGGCAAAGATGCGTAAGCTCCAGCCTGAAATGGCCCGCCTGAAAGAACGTTTTGGTGATGATCGCCAGCAATTCTCCCAGGCAATGATGGAGTTGTACAAGAAAGAGGGCGCGAACCCGTTAGGTGGTTGCTTTCCTATTTTATTGCAGATGCCAGTGTTTCTTGCCCTTTACTGGACGCTGATGGAAAGTGTTGAGCTGCGCCAGGCTCCTTTCTTTCTCTGGATCCATGACCTGTCAGCGATGGACCCTTACTTTATCCTCCCGATATTGATGGGTATTTCCATGTTCCTGACGCAACGAATGCAGCCGGAACCACCTGACCCCGTTCAGGCAAAGGTTTTCAAGTTCATGCCCATCATGTTCACGTTCTTCTTCTTGTGGTTTCCATCCGGTCTTGTTCTGTACTGGCTTGTTAACAATATCTTGTCGATCCTTCAGCAAGTTTATGTGACCAGACAGTTAGAAAAAGCTTCCTGACAACGATCGCTGTTCCCCCCTAAATAGATGCCTTATATCAAAGACACGATAGCTGCCAGAGCAACCGCCCCAGGCAGAGGAGGTATCGGCATCGTTCGTGTTTCTGGTCCCGGTGTAAAAGAGATTAGTCGTCAAATCCTGGGAGAGTTACCCGAACCACGGCTAGCGACCTATTCGGATTTTAGCGACGGCGAAGATGTTATTGATCAAGGGATAGCGCTCTATTTCAACGCACCAGGTTCGTTTACAGGCGAGGACGTGCTTGAACTGCAAGGTCACGGTGGGCCGGTCGTGCTCGAAATGCTCCTCAATAGAGTGATTAATTTAGGCGCAAGAATAGCGGCACCCGGTGAGTTTAGTCAGCGGGCCTATCTGAATGACAAAATGGACCTGGCCCAGGCAGAAGCTATTGCAGACCTGATTAACAGCAGTACAGAGGCTGCAGCGAGGGGTGCGGTACGTTCGTTGCAGGGTGAATTTTCTACCAGGATTAACCAGCTTGTCGCCAAAGTGATAGAGCTGCGTGTTTTTGTTGAAGCATCCATTGATTTTCCAGAGGAAGAAATAGACTTCCTTTCTGACGAAAGAATAGAGGTACAGCTGGCTGAAGTGTACCAGGAATTGGACAAGGTCCTGGCTGAAACCAGTCACGGTGCGCTTTTGGTTGAAGGTGCATCTGTCGTTTTAATGGGTAAGCCGAACGCAGGTAAATCGAGTTTGATGAATCTTCTTACGGGAAGGGATACATCGATAGTGACAGATATTCCAGGCACCACACGGGATGTCGTTAACGAAACCTTGCAGTTGGACGGCATACCGTTACGACTTGTAGACACAGCGGGGATAAGAAATAGCCTTGATGAAATCGAGGCAGAGGGAGTCAAACGCGCATTGGCGGCGGGAGAAGAGGCAGACTTGGTGATCGCGGTGGTGGATGCCAGCGAGCCAGATGCAAATAAACAGGCCGAATCACTGCTGGAAGATCGGCGAACGGTGGTTGTCTTCAATAAAATTGACCTTGTCGCTGATACAGACCTGTTAATCGATGGAATACAGATGTCTGCCAAAACTGGTTTGGGGTTGCAGGGGCTTAAGGATCAACTCAAGAAAAGACTCGGACTATCGTTAAATGAGGGGTCCGGGTTTACAGCCAGAAATCGACATATTATTGCCCTTGGTTACGGTAGAGAGGCACTGGCTGCGGCCAGCAGTTTGCTTATTGAACAGCGAGCAGGGGAACTTGTGGCCGAGGAGCTTAGGGTTTGCCAGCAGAATCTTTCAGAAATAACCGGGGAGTTTACCGCGGACGACCTGCTGGGCGAGATATTTGGCAGTTTTTGCATAGGAAAGTAGAATAGTGAGGGGCGTGACTTTGGTATAGCCTTCCGTATACTTCCCGTCCCGTCATTCTCTATAAGACATCACCCCCCTCGAAGGGCAGAGATCGTGAGTAACCAGAACCGTTTTGACGTAATAGTTGTTGGTGGTGGCCATGCCGGAACCGAAGCTGCCCTCGCGTCTGCGCGAGCAGGTGCAGCAACACTATTGCTGACTCAGAACATCGAAACGCTTGGTCAGATGTCTTGTAATCCAGCAATTGGCGGTATCGGCAAAAGTCATTTGGTCAAAGAAATAGATGCACTGGGCGGTGCAATGGCCATCGCCGCTGATCACGCGGGTATTCACTTTAGAATACTGAATTCCAGAAAAGGCCCCGCTGTCAGGGCTACCCGGGCCCAGGCCGATCGCCAGTTATACAGGGTGGCCATCCGGCATATTCTAGAAAACCAGCCAGGGCTATCACTTTTCCAACAATCGGTTGACGATCTCCAGATTGAAAATGGGCGAGTCACAGGCGTTCTCACCAACATGGGGTTGTCGTTCCATGCGCCTACTGTTGTGCTGACCGTTGGAACATTTTTGGGTGGCTTGATCCATGTCGGCATGGATAAACAAGCCGGTGGTCGAGCCGGTGATGCCCCGTCGAACGCTTTGGCAGACAGACTGCGAGAATTACCCTTCACGGTCGATCGATTAAAAACAGGAACCCCCCCCAGGATTGACGGCAGATCAGTCGATTTTAGTGATCTGGAAGAACAGCCCGGTGATGAACCAAGGCCGGTGATGTCCTATCTGTCTACCCTGGCTGATCACCCGAGACAGGTCTCCTGTCATATCACCCACACGAGTGAACAAACCCACGATATTATTCGTGGCGGATTGGATCGTTCCCCTCTGTATTCCGGAGAAATAGAAGGCGTAGGGCCTCGTTATTGTCCATCGATTGAGGACAAGGTTGTTAGATTTTCGGATAAGAACTCCCACCAGATATTTATCGAGCCAGAAGGGCTGGGAACTCATGAACTCTATCCGAACGGTATCAGTACCAGTTTGCCTTACGATGTCCAGATAAACCTGGTTCGCTCGATCAAAGGGTTTGAGAACGCACATATCACACGGCCTGGCTATGCCATTGAATATGACTATTTCGAACCAAGAGAACTGCAACCCAGTCTCCAGACGCGCCACGTAGAAGGGTTGTACTTTGCCGGCCAGATTAATGGTACCACCGGGTATGAAGAAGCCGCCGCACAGGGGCTGGTGGCGGGTCTTAACGCTGCCAGACAATCACAGGGGAAGGCGCCATGGTGCCCCAAACGTAGCGAGGCTTACATCGGGGTATTGATTGATGATCTTATTACCATGGGAACCCGTGAACCTTATCGAATGTTCACATCCCGGGCAGAGTACCGGTTGATATTGAGACAAGATAACGCCGATAGGCGCCTGACAGAAAAGGGGCGAGAGCTTGGCATAGTCGGCGAAGACCGATGGAACAGTTTCTGTGAAAAGCGGCATCAGATCGATCGACTGAGCGGTGAAATGAGGGTCGGTTTCATCCAACCGGGTGATGCGGGGGTTGAAGCGCTGCTCGGTCAAACCCTCACCAGGGAGTATTCCCTGCACGATCTGGCAAAGCGACCTGAAGTCAAAGTCGGCGAACTACTCAGGGCAATCGGCCACGAGAGGTTGCCCGAGCATGTCACCGAACAGGTAGAGATTGATTGTAAGTACCAGGGATATATCGTCAGGCAACTGGATGAAATAGGTCGTATTGAGGCGCAGCAGGATTTCACACTTCCCGGAGATCTTGATTATACCCAGATTCATGGGCTCTCGAACGAAGTCGTCCAGAAATTAAATCAGGTAAAACCGACAACCCTGGGTCAGGCGGGAAGAATATCCGGTGTGACACCAGCCGCCGTTTCTATATTGCTGATCCATTTGAAAAAGCAGGGTAAGACCCAGATAAGACAAAGCGCCTGATGAACCTCAAAGAGAAGATAGAGCGCGGCCTGGTCGCGTTGTCGCTTGAATCTCACATCGAGGTCGCGGACAAGCTGGAGCAATACCTTGCGCTCATCACCAAATGGAACAAAGTGACCAACCTGACCTCGATTGATACCCCGGAACAGATGGTCTTGGTACATTTACTGGATTCACTTTCCATTCAACCTTATCTTAGCGGTCCCCGGATACTAGACGTGGGCAGTGGAGCCGGTTTGCCGGGTATACCTCTCGCGCTGATCAATGAAGACAAAGACTTTATACTGCTCGACTCTAACGGGAAGAAAACGCGGTTTATGCTTCAGGCAACGATCGAATTGGGCATCAAGAATGTAGAAGTGGTTCAATCAAGAGCTCAGGATTTCCAAGGGGAATTCGATCAAATCGTGTGTCGCGCATTCGCAGGTACCGACGATTTTGTTAAGGCTTGCTCGCACCTGTTGGCGCCAGGAGGAAGCCTGCTTGCCATGAAGGGACCAGCGGAAAGCGAAGCCGCACTGCTACCGGGTTTTAAGCAGAGTATTCATCAATTGAATGTTCCTGATTTGCCCTCCGAGCGCTATCTGATAGAGATCGGGCAATGACAGTTGTTCTGGCCATTGCTAACCAGAAAGGTGGTGTCGGTAAAACGACAACCAGCGTAAACCTTGCAGCTTCCATTGCAAAGATGAATCGAAAAGTGCTGTTAGTTGACCTCGATCCCCAGGGTAACGCAACAATGGGTAGTGGCCTCGATAAATCAGATCTGCAGCAATCGGTTTATGATGTTCTGGTAGGTAATGCCGAGGCGGCAGAAGCGATAGAAAACGCTGAGGCGGCAGGATACGACTTACTGGGAGCAGATGCTGATCTGACCGGTGCAGAGATCGAGCTCACTGAACTTGACCGCCGGGAATACAGGCTCCGTGAAGCGCTGCTTGGCGTTCGAGTGCGCTATGACTTTATTATCATTGATTGCCCGCCTGCGCTTGGGTTGCTGACTCTTAATGGACTTGTTGCAGCGGACAGTGTCATTATTCCCATGCAATGTGAATATTATGCGCTTGAGGGATTATCTGCGTTGATGGATACCATCAGCCGTTTGAAATCGCTTAATCCTAAGCTGAAAATCGAAGGACTGGTTCGCACCATGTATGATTCGCGTAACACCCTGAGCCGGGAAGTATCCTTGCAGTTGATTGATCACTTCGGTGATGCTGTCTACCGAACAATAATACCTAGAAATGTTCGTCTTGCTGAAGCGCCAAGTTACGGCGTGCCGATACTTTTTTATGATAAATATTCCCGTGGAGCAAAAGCCTATCTGGCGCTCGCGGGTGAGGTGTTGCAGCAGCACCCTGGCGCTTCCCGACAGAATTCAGTCAGCGCTGTAACTTCGAGGAATCTGGATAATGGTGGCTAAGAAAAGAGGCTTGGGTCGTGGCCTGGATGCATTGCTTCCGAAGAAGGAAAAAGTAGCGCAACACCAAAACGCTCTCAAAGAGATTCCGATAGAATTCATTCAGCCTGGAAAGTATCAGCCAAGAACCTATTTTGCTGAGGAATCCATTGCAGAGCTCAGCGATTCGATAAAAGCCCAGGGTATCATCCAGCCTATTGTGCTGCGGCCAATTGCCGATGATCGTTACGAGATCATAGCGGGTGAAAGGCGTTGGCGAGCTGCACAACTAGCAGGAATAGAGAACATTCCGGCCGTTATTCGAACAGTCGATGACGAATCAGCCATTTCGATGTCCCTTATCGAGAATATCCAACGGGAAGACCTGAACCCCCTGGAAGAGGCTACGGCCTTACAGCGGCTTATTGATGATTTCCAGTTTACTCATCAGGAGGTGGCTGACGCGGTTGGTAAATCGCGCAGTGCTGTGACGAATACTTTGCGATTGACTCAACTGGCACAGTCGGTAGCAGAAATGCTGGTGGTAGGAGACCTGGAAATGGGTCATGCCCGGGCGTTGCTGACGCTGGAGGTTAATGAACAGGTAGAGGTTGCCAAACAGGTTGTTGCCAGAGGGCTAAACGTAAGACAGACAGAAGAGCTGGTTCGAGCTGCCGGTAAGACGACCGGGGCCACAGGAGTGAAGCCGGGTCAAGATGCTGATACAAGGCGGCTTGAACAGAATCTTGGCGAAACTCTGGGCCAGCCAGTCCAGATAAGGCACACCAAGAAAGGCGCAGGAAAGTTGGTGATCAGCTACAGCTCCCTTGATGAACTCGACGGAATACTGTCGAAGATGGGGTACCAGAAGGAGTAAAGAACTGACAGTGAGTGCCTCTTTAGTAAAGTAGTGGTAATTCCGCCTTAACTTCATAAAAACTGGCGTTCGAAGTTGCCCCGGTACTGCTTAATCTCTATACTCTGCCCCCGCGACGAAGCGGGCGTTTTTGAATAAGAAATCTTTTGGTTTTAATGAGAGAGAAAGCGTCTAATCGATTGGGTAATTTAACCAAATCGCCGATTTTTCAAATCGTTGCAGCACAGTTCCTTGCGACATTTCTTGCATCAGCTTTGTGTTTGGTTTTTGACAGGGTAGCGGCAATATCTGCCGTGATGGCAGGAATAACCTGCGTTGTTCCCGGGTGTTACACATTGGTGGTGAGCTTGAGACCTGTGATCAAAGGTGATTCAGGCCTTAGCCAGGCTCTTCGAGGCGAAGTGGGCAAGTTTGCCCTGACAGTAGCCCTGTTTGCTCTGGTGTTTGTATTTGTTAAGCCACTGAATGTGTGGGTTTTTTTTGGTACATTTGTAGGATTGCAGTTATGTATGGCTGTTGTCCTTTTGCTTCAGTCTCGCAAGCTACTGAAGCGCTGATATTAGTAGAACAGGTTGAAGATTCGCCTCCAACGGCAGCTTCCACCAAAGAGCATTAAGAGAAGGACCATAAATAAAGATGGCTGGGGAATACGCAAACTCTTCCGAGTATATTCAGCATCACCTGACAAACCTGACCTATGGAAGGTTTGCCAATGGTGAATGGGGCTTTGCTCACGGGCCAGAAGATTTGGCTGAGATGGGTTTTTGGGCGATTCACGTCGATACCATGTTCTGGTCTGTTCTCCTGGGCTGTGTCTTTTTGTTCATTTTTACCACGACTGCGCGAAAGGCTACCGCAGGCGTACCGGGTGGACTCCAAAACTTCTGTGAATATGTCGTTGAGTTTGTCGATGACAACATTACGCAGGTCTTTGGCAACAGACCGAACATGATTGTCGGCCCGTTGTCGTTGACAATCCTGGTCTGGGTATTCCTGATGAACCTGATGGATCTGGTGCCGGTAGATATTATTCCCCATGCGGCAGCCCTCATGGGAATTCCCTATATGAAGGTGGTGGCTACTACTGACCCGAATGCGACGATGGGGATGTCCCTATCGGTATTTTTTCTCGTTTTGTATTACAACATCAAGATGAAGGGGCCTATTAACTTTGGAGCGGGGTTTTTTACCCATCCGATTCCAAGCATCTGGGCGGCGCCATTCAACTTTATGCTCGAGATTGTGGACCTCATCGCAAAGCCCCTATCTCACGGGCTTCGACTATTCGGCAATCTCTATGCTGGCGAAATGATTTTTATTTTGATCGCGCTTTTATATAGCAGCGGTTTTGTACTTGGTTTGTTAGGCGGCGTTATGCAATGGGCATGGGCCATCTTTCATATCTTGATTATTGGTTTACAGGCGTTTGTTTTCATGATCCTGACGATAGTTTATCTGACGCAGGCTCACGAGGTTGACGAACACTAAAATTTCTAGAAAACGACTATTAAAGCAGGAGTAACTCATGGAACAGTCGCTTATCTTAATCGCCGGTGGAATCCTGATGGGATTAGGCGCCATCGGTAGTGGTGTAGGTATTGGTATTCTGGGTGGTAAATATCTTGAAGGTGTTGCCCGCCAGCCAGAATTACAGCCAATGCTGATGACACAGCTTTTTATCTCGCTGGCACTGGTTGACGCGGTGCCCATTATTGCAGTGGGTATTTCACTGTACATGATCTTTGCGATATAGATTCACGCAACTCTTGGTTTTTGAATCATGCAACCAAAGTCAGAGGTGAACTGTGAATATTAATTTGACCATGCTTGGACAGGCGATTTCTTTCGCGTTATTTGTCCTATTCTGCATGAAATATGTTTGGCCACCGCTCACAACAATCATGAGAGAGCGCCAGAAAGCGATCGCTGACGGTCTGGAAAAAGCAACCGCCGCAGAAAAGCAGCTTGAACAGGCTAATGAAGCTGCAGATCTGGAGCTTGAAGAGGCCAAAAAACAATCAGCAGAACTCATTGCTCAGGCCAGAACCAGAGCTTCGCAGATTGAAGAAGAAGCTAAAGCCAAGGCAACTGATGAAGCCGCTCGTATTGTAGAGGGCGCTCAAGCAGAGATTGATCAAGAGATCAGTCGCGCCAGGGAAGAGCTTCGGGCGAAGGTTGGTGAGCTGGCAGTTGAGGGTGCTGAGAGAATTCTTGAAGCATCTGTTGACCGTGCTGCGCACGAAGCGATGCTGTCTAAACTTAGCGCGCAACTCTAGAGGCTAGGATGGCTGAAGCAGAATTACCAACGATCGCCAGGCCCTACGCCAGAGCAGCGTTTTCAAGGGGTCTGGATCAAACAGACGGCCTTGGAGCCTGGTCCAGGATGCTGAGCCTGCTGGCTGCTGCAGTCTCGGAACCTATAGTGGAAGAAGCGCTCGATAACCCGACACTGACGATAGAAGACGAAACCAGCCTTATTCTGCAGTTGATGGGTGATGATCTTAACCAGGACGGCCAGAATTTTGTGAGCGTTTTAGCTGAATATGGTCGACTTGCGTTACTGCCGACTATTGCTGAGCTATTTGAGTTGTTGAAAGCGAACCATGAAAAGACCATGGACGTAGAGGTGACTAGCGCATTCGACGTATCTGATCAGGAAAAAATTGAATTGGGTGCGGCGCTGCAACGCATGCTGCAACGAGACATTAATATTGAAACCGAGGTCGACAAGTTACTAATTGGCGGTGTCGTTATTCGGGCAGAGGATACGGTTATCGATGACTCGGTGAAAGGCAGGCTGGAAAAGCTATCTCTGGTGCTTAGCTAGATTTGGTAGCTTGGTTAGATAATGTAATAACGGCCAGATTGAGCCGCGATATAAACAGAATTTGAACGTAAGAATAGAATTTAACTTTCCTTTGGGGAACAGGATATGCAACAACTGAATCCTTCCGAAATTAGCGAGATTATCAAGCAACGAATTGAAAAGCTTGATGTCTCGTCCGAGGCCAGAAATGAAGGAACCATCGTCAGTGTATCTGACGGTATTGTCCGGATTCATGGTCTGGCGGATGTCCAGAACGGTGAAATGATCGAGTTTCCGGGTAATTTGTTCGGGTTTGCTCTGAATCTGGAGCGCGACTCTGTCGGTGCGGTGGTGCTGGGAGACTACAAAAGTCTTCGAGAAGGCCAGACTGCAAAATGCACGGGTCGAATTCTTGAAGTCCCAGCCGGACCTGAATTGCTCGGTCGCGTCGTAGACGCGCTTGGTAATCCTATCGATGGTAAGGGGCCGATCAACGCCGCTAGTTCATCGCCGGTTGAGAAGGTAGCGCCGGGTGTTATTGCTCGTAAGCACGTTGACCAGCCGGTCCAGACTGGCCTCAAGTGTATCGACTCCATGATTCCTGTTGGCCGGGGTCAGCGAGAATTGATCATTGGTGACAGGCAGACAGGCAAGACGGCGATCGCCATCGATACCATTATTAACCAGGCCAAGTCTGGTATTAAGTGTGTTTATGTCGCTATCGGCCAGAAACTCTCATCGGTCGCAGACGTGGTTCGTATCCTTGAAGAGCATGGTGCGATGGAGAACACGATTGTCGTCGTCGCTGGTGCTGCGGACCCTGCGCCTATGCAATATGTATCAGCCTACTCTGGTTGTGCGATGGGTGAGTATTTCCGTGACCGCGGCGAAGATGCACTGATTATCTACGACGACCTGACAAAACAAGCCTGGGCATACAGACAGGTATCTTTGCTGCTAAGACGTCCACCAGGACGTGAAGCCTACCCAGGTGATGTATTTTACCTCCACTCCCGCTTGCTGGAACGTGCTGCTCGAGTAAACGCCGATTACGTTGAAGCTTTTACTAATGGTGAGGTTAAAGGTAAGACAGGTTCGCTGACTGCACTGCCGATTATTGAGACGCAAGCGGGTGACGTATCTGCATTCGTTCCAACCAATGTTATTTCGATTACGGACGGACAGATATTTCTGGAGTCTGACAAGTTTAATGCGGGCGAACGACCAGCGATGAACCCGGGTATTTCAGTATCCAGGGTTGGTGGTGATGCTCAGATGAAATTCATGTCCAAGATCTCTGGTGGTATCAAGCTTGCACTGGCCCAGTATCGTGAACTGGCGGCCTTTTCACAGTTTGCATCTGATCTCGATGACGCGACTCGAAGACAGCTGGAGCATGGTGAGCGAATCAACGAGCTCATGAAGCAAAAACAGTATGCCCCGATGACCGTTGCTGAAATGGGCGTGGTGCTTTATGCAGCGAACGAAGGTTTTCTGCAGGATGTTGAAGTAGAGAAGGTGCTGGATTTTGAAGCCGCCCTGATCTCTTACATGAACTCTGAGCACACTGACTTTATGAATGAGGTTAATGCAGAAGGTGCTTACTCCGATGATGTTGTCGATCGAATGCACAAGGCCGTCGAAGCGTTCAAATCAACACAGTCCTGGTAAGCAATAGTTCACTAACGAGGCAGTTATGGCGAACGCCAAAGAGCTCCGAAAACAGATAGGTAGTATTAAGAATACGCAGAAGATCACCAGTGCCATGGAAATGGTAGCGGCGAGCAAGATGCGTAAAGCCCAGGAACGCATGGCAAGGGGCAGGCCCTATTCCGATCACATCAGATCTGTGATTGGTCATGTTGCCAATGCTTCGCCAGAGTATCACCACCAGTTTATGGTAGAGCGTGAGGTTAAACGGATCGGCTTCATCGTTATCACCACCGATAAGGGCTTGTGTGGTGGTCTCAACATAAACCTGCTCAAGAAAGTGATTGGTGAAATAAGAACCTGGTCAGAACAGGAAATTGAATACGATCTTTGCCTAATCGGCAACAAGGGAGCGCAATTTTTCAGAAGCTACGGCGGAAATGTTGTCGCGGCCAGTTCACATGTTAGTGAATCTCCACAGGTCAGCGATCTTATAGGTAGCATCAGGGTGATGCTGGATGCGTTTGAGGAAGGTAAAGTCGACAAGATTTTCCTGGCGAATAACGTATTCGTTAACACCATGACCCAGACGCCTACGATCAGACAATTGGTACCGCTGGACGCTGAGGAAGATGAGGGTATGAAGCATCGCTGGGACTATATTTATGAGCCGGATGCGCGCCAGTTGATTGAGGGCCTGGTCACCAGGTTCATTGAATCCCAGGTGTATCAGGGAGTGGTTGAGAACGTAGCCTGTGAACAGGCGGCGAAGATGATCGCAATGAAGAGCGCCACAGATAATGCAGGTGATCTGATTGATGAGCTACAGCTGATCATGAACAACGCTCGGCAGGCTGCGATTACACAGGAACTATCAGAAATTGTCAGTGGTGCTGCTGCGGTATAGCAGGCACCTCCATAGTGTTAAGTAGAAGAGGGATTAGCAATGGGTAGCGGACGTATCGTATCGGTAATTGGTGCGGTTATTGATGTTGAATTTCCACGTAATGATGTACCCAAGGTGTATGACGCCTTGATGATTGACGAGAACAACACCACGTTGGAGGTCCAGCAGCAGTTGGGTGATGGTGTTGTTCGAACAATTGCGATGGGTTCATCCGAAGGTATTAGTCGTGGACTTGCGGTATCAAATACCGAGGGGCCAATATCAGTGCCGGTTGGGGAACAAACACTTGGCCGGATTATGGACGTGTTAGGTAACCCAATTGATGATCGCGGGCCGATCAATGAAACAGAACGCATGCCGATTCACCGGTCACCACCTACCTTCGAAGAGCAGGCCGGTAGTCGTAATCTGCTGGAAACGGGTGTCAAGGTTATTGACCTGATCTGCCCCTTTGCCAGAGGCGGTAAGGTTGGTCTGTTTGGTGGAGCGGGTGTTGGTAAAACCGTCACCATGCTTGAACTGATCAACAACATCGCGAGTGAGCACAGTGGCCTGTCTGTGTTTGCTGGTGTTGGGGAGCGTACTCGGGAAGGCAACGACTTCTATCATGAGATGCAGGATGCCGGCGTTATCGACAAGATTGCGATGGTATTCGGACAGATGAATGAGCCACCTGGAAACAGGCTTCGCGTAGCACTATCTGGTCTGACCATGGCAGAAAAGTTCCGTGATGATGGTCGTGACGTGTTGTTTTTCGTTGACAACATTTACAGATATACACTTGCGGGTACGGAAGTATCAGCGCTATTGGGTCGTATGCCATCAGCGGTAGGCTACCAGCCCACACTGGCGGAAGAGATGGGGGTTCTTCAGGAACGAATCACCACGACGAAATCCGGTTCTATTACGTCCATTCAGGCGGTCTATGTACCCGCTGATGACCTGACTGACCCTTCCCCCGCAACGACATTTGCCCACCTTGATTCAACGGTGACCCTGTCCCGAGATATTGCGTCACTGGGCATCTATCCAGCGGTAGACCCACTTGATTCAACGTCAAGACTACTTGATCCACTGGTAGTTGGTGATGAACATTACAATGTGGCGGAAGGCGTTAAGAGTATCCTGCAGCGATACAAGGAACTTAAGGACATCATTGCGATACTGGGTATGGATGAACTGTCAGAAGAAGACAAACTGACTGTTTACCGGGCTCGGAAAGTCAGCCAGTTTTTCTCCCAGCCAATGCACGTTGCAGAAGTGTTCACCGGTCAGCCTGGTGTCTACGTGTCTCTTGCAGATACCATTCGAAGTTTCAAAGGTATTATGGAGGGCGAATACGATGACTTGCCAGAAGCGTCCTTTAGTATGGTCGGCAGCATCGAACAGGCCATCGAAAAAGCCAAAACACTATAGGTAACCAAATGGCTTCTACAGTTTTTTGTAGCATCGTTAGCGCAGAGCAAGAAATCTTTGCCGGACAGGTAGAGATGGTTGTTGCATCTGGCACCATTGGCGAGTTGGGTATTTTACCGGGTCACACACCTTTGTTGTCCGGGGTGAAGCCCGGACCTGTTCGATTAATCCTTGAGGGCGGCGAAGAACAAATCTTCTTTGCGTCGGGTGGTTTCATTGAAGTTCAGCCAACTTCAATCACTATTCTGGCAGACACGGCGATGCGTGCCGATGATCTTGACGAAGCGGAAGCGCTGGAGGCGAAGAAGAAAGCGGAACTGGAGCTATCAGGCCAGAGATCGGATATCGACTTCGCACGTGTTACCGCGGACCTACAGGAACAAGCGGCAATGCTGCGAACCATTCAGAAGGTCCGCAACAAAAAACGTTAGGCAGTTTATGGTCGTCTATGTCGCGCTTGAGGCGGTTCGTTCAATTGAGCTGAGATTGCGACCGACCACTGTCATCTTGGCTGGAATGGCGATGACAGCAATAAGATGACATCAATAAAATGACACGAGGTGGCCTTGGCCGCCTTTTTTGTGTCCGTTTAGAATACGTCTTTTGAGGTAAACTTGTGCCATGCCCCAATCCCTTGAAGTATGCATCCTGGCGGCCGGAGTC
>Ga0315334_10001254_pt1 | contig 15608 bp, 12 predicted proteins | sample M150034915metaG_FD_205555 | JGI IMG/M metagenome (GOLD analysis project Ga0315334, IMG submission 205555) | Ammonia-oxidizing marine archaeal communities from Monterey Bay, California, United States - M1 500m 34915 | ecosystem: Environmental > Aquatic > Marine > Intertidal zone | place: USA... | reverse complement strand
TGGCGGATCGACGAGTCGATGATCGGGTCGTAGACCGGGAGAATCGCCCCACCGGGCAGGCCGAACATGACGTCCACGCCCTCTTCCTCGAGGGCACGGATGAGGGCTCTGCCGCCGTCCATTTCTTCTGTGGCCATGTCGAACTCGGATCTGGGGGAAAGGCTGCCTGGGCTGGTATCTGGTCTGGTATCTGAACTGATTTCTGAACCGGGCTGAAAAGTGGAAACGACCTCCCACTGTGGGAGGTCGAGGCACGCAACCGTCTGGGACCCACCGTGTGCGGGCGGGGCGCGTGCCTACGGCAGTACGACTACCCGGATGCGGGCGAGGAAGGTGGGATCGATCTGCATGATTCGCAATTATGCGCCAGTTGCACCTCGGACCACAACCTCAGGCGTGGGAGACTTGACCCATGCGAACCGGGGTTCAGCCGGATCCCTTCGATCCCCCGACCGTGGCCCATCTGGCCATCGCCCATACCGCGTTGCTCCACTATCGACTCGACCGGGTCATCTGGACGGTGTCACGACGACCGTTAGGCAAGAACGATGGGCGGACCGACGTGGATGATCGTCTGACCGTGCTCCATTCGGTGGCCGCCGACCACCGGTGGCCGGCGGTCCGACAACCGGGAATCATGCCTGGGTGACGGCGCCCTTCTCGGCCCCCTGGGCGAGCGCGGCGTACTTGGCCAAGAACCCCGACGTGTAGCGAGGTTTGAACGGCTTCAGGTTGGCCCGACGCTCAGCCAGCGTGGCGTTATCGACCATCAGGTCCATGGTGTGGGCCGCCACGTCGATCACGATGCGGTCGCCTTCGGCGACAAGTGCAATCGGGCCACCGTCAACGGCTTCGGGGGCCACGTGGCCCACGCAAAATCCGTGGGTACCACCGGAGAACCGGCCGTCGGTGATGAGCGCCGCGTCGCCGCCCCGCCCGGCGCCCTTCATGGCCCCGGTGATGGCCAGCATCTCGCGCATACCCGGACCGCCCTTGGGGCCTTCGTAGCGGATAACCACCACGTCACCGCCCTCGATGCGGTCGTCCAGGACGGCGGCCATGGCCGCGTCCTCACCGTCGAACACCCGGGCCCGACCGTCGAACCGATCGAAGTCCAGGCCGGCCACCTTGACCACCGACCCCTTCGGAGCCAGCGACCCGCGCAGGATGGCCAGGCCACCCAGCGCGTTGATCGGATCGTCGAAGGCGTGGATCACGTCACCATCGGGCGCCGGGACATCCAACATGGCCAGGTTCTCGGCCACCGTCTTCCCGGTGACGGTGACCTCGTCGGCGTGCAATAGGCCCTCGTCGTGGAGCATCTGCATGACCACCGGAACCCCACCGATCCGGTCGATGTCGACCATGTGGTACTTCCCGTGCGGCTTCGTGTCAGCCAGGTGAGGAACCTTGGCGGCCACCCGGTTGAAGTCCTCCAGTTCGAGCTCGACCCCGGCCTCGAAAGCGATCGCCATGAGGTGGAGCACGGCATTGGTCGAACCTCCGAGGGCCATGACCACGGCGATGGCGTTCTCGAAGGCGGCCCGGGTCATGATCTGGCGGGGCCGGATGCCCTCTCGCAGCAGGTTCATCACTGCGTGGCCGCTGGCGAACGCCACGTCGGCCCGACGCTTGTCGACCGCGGCGGCCGAGGCCGATCCGGGCAGCGACATGCCGATGGCCTCACCGACCGAGGCCATGGTGTTGGCGGTGAACATCCCGGCGCAGCTGCCGATGGTCGGACACGCCTTGCGCTCGATGGCCAGCAGTTCAGCATCGTCGATGCCACCCACCGCGTGGGCACCCACGGCCTCGAACACGCTCACGATGTCCAGCTTGGAACCGTCGGTGTGCTCGCCGGGCATGATCGAGCCGCCGTACACAAACACCGACGGCAGGTTGATCCGAGCCGCTGCCATGAGCATCCCCGGGAGCGACTTGTCACAGCCGGCGAAGCTCACGAAGGCGTCGAAGCGCTCGGCGTGCATCACAGCCTCCACCGAGTCGGCGATGATCTCGCGACTCACCAGGCTGGCCCGCATGCCCTCATGACCCATGGAGATGCCGTCGGACACGGCAATGGTGTTGAACTCCAGCGGGAAGCCCCCGGCCTCGGAGACCCCCTCCTTGCACCGCTTGGCCAGTGCATCCAGCGGGATGTTGCAGGGAGTCACCTCATTCCAGGACGAGGCCACGCCCACTTGGGCCTTGGAGAAGTCGTCCTCGGTCATGCCGACCGCCCGGAGCATGGCCCGTGCGGGCGCCCGGTTCGGACCGTCGGTGACCTCGTGGCTGCGGGGTTTCATCCCCCTGTTGGTGGCATCCGTCATGGATATGAAGGCTACGCCCCACCTGCCAGAGTCGTAGTCTCCGCTGATGCCCTCCCCCCGTCTCTCGGACGACGGCCGGGAACTCCTTGCCCTGGCCGTTCCGGCCCTCGGGGCACTGGTCGCCGAGCCCCTGTACGTGCTGGCCGACACGGCCGTGGTGGGCCGTCTGGGAACCGCTCCGCTGGCCGGCCTCGGCGTGGCGTCCGGCGCCCTGCTGTTCGGCTACGGACTGTGTGTCTTCCTCGCCTACGGAACCACGGCGGCCGTAGCCCGCCTGACCGGCGCCGGTGAGAGCCGGCGGGCCGCCGACCAGGCCATCCAGGGCCTATGGCTGGCCCTGGCCCTCGGCGTGCTGCTGGCCGTCGTGGGAACCCTGTCGGCCGACGCCATCGTGTCCGGGCTGGGCGCCTCGGGCGACGTGGCTGAACAGGCCGCCATCTACCTGAGGGTCAGCCTGTTGGGTGCCCCGGCGATGCTCCTGATGATGGCCGGGGTGGGCTACCTCCGGGGTCTCAAGGACACCGTGCGCCCCCTCCAGGTGGCCGTGGGTACCGCCCTGCTCAATCTGGTCCTCGAACTAGTCCTCATCCTCGGTCTGGACCGGGGCATCGGCGCCTCGGCGGCCGCCACCGTCGTCGCCCAGTGGGTGGGGGCCACCTGCTACCTGACCTGGATCGGACGGGACGTCCGTCGACGCCACGCGTCACTGGTCCCCCGAGTGGGGTCCATCGGTCGACTCCTCACCGTCAGCGCACAGCTTCTGGTGCGGAACCTGTCGCTGACCGGGACGTTCCTGATTGGCACCTCGGTGGCCACCCGGATCGGTCGGGTCGACGTGGCCGCCCACCAGGTGGCCTTCCAAGTGTGGATGGTCACCGCGCTGACGATGGACGCGGTGGCCATTGCCGCTCAGGCCATGGTCGGCGAACGCCTGGGCGCGGGGGACGTCGCCCGCGCCATCTCGATCGGACGCCGGGTCATTGCCTGGTCGGTGGGCATGGGCATGGCCCTCGGTGTGGTCCTCCTGATCGTCCGGACACCGGTGGCGGGCATCTTCTCCGAGGATCCAGCGGTGGTGGCCCTGACCGGATTCCTGCTGGCCCACGTGGCCTTCATGGCGCCGCTCGGGGGTGTGGCCTTCGCCCTGGACGGCGTCCTCATCGGAGCGGGAGACCAGCGGTTCATGGCTCGGGCTATGGCCGGCTCGGCGGTCGTTGCCGCCGCGGTCATGGTGCTCGGGCGTCAGGCCGACCTGGGGATCGGTTGGCTCTGGGGGGCAATCTGGCTCTTCATGGCCTCCAGGTCGATCCTGCTGGGTCTCCGCTTCGTCGGCGACCGCTGGCAGGTGGTGGGCGCCGAGCGCTAGCCGCCAGTTGGGCGCCAGTTGACGCCCGGGGAACTATCCGTTGGCCCGGCGGGCCAGCAGTTCGTTGACGGCCCGACCGTCGGCCTGACCGTTGGTGGCCTTCATGATCTGGCCGACAAAGAAGCCCGACTTCTTTTTGCGTTCCTTGTCGTCGCCCGAGGTGAAGGCGGCCCAGTCCTCGTCGTACTCGGCAATCAGGCCGTCCACGATGGCCTCCAGCGCGCCATCGTCCATGGCTTCGAATCCCATACCCGCAGCCACCTCGGCCGGCTCGCCGCCGTCGGCCACCAGGGCCGCCAGGACGGTCTTGGTCTGGGTGGCCGTCAGGTCGCCGCTGACCTCCATGTCGACCAGCGAAGCGAACGACGCCGCGGTCAACAACCCCGACCCGTCAGCCAGGTTGTTCTCGACGTGGACCAGCACCCGGCCCGGGTCGGCCCCAGCGGCAATGGCCTCCACGGCCAGATCGTCCATGCCCCGTTCGACGGTCAACGACGCGGTGGCCGTGTCCACGCCGGCTGTGTCGGCCAGGCGGTGGCGACGCTCCCGGGGCAGCACGGGCAGAGCGGAACGCACCGATTCGATCCACTCAGCGGACGGATCCAAGGGCACCAGATCGGGCTCCGGGAAATACCGGTAGTCGTACGCCTCCTCCTTGGAGCGGAGCTTGTGGGTACGACCCTCGTCCTCGTTCCAGTGGCGCGTCTGCTGCTCGACCCGGTCGCCGGAGGTGATGAGGTCAACCTGACGGCGGGACTCGTAGACGATTGCCCGTCCGAGCGAACGCAGCGAGTTGATGTTCTTGACCTCGCAGCGGGTTCCCAACTCAGGGTCGCCCACGGGTCGGACCGACACGTTGCAGTCCACCCGCATCGATCCCTCCTCCATCTTTCCGTCCGACGCGCCGATGGCCACCAGGATCGACCGCAACTCGCTGACGTAGGCCCGGGCGTCCTCAGCCGACCGCAGGTCGGGAGCGCCCACGATCTCGATGAGCGGAACGCCGGCCCGGTTGTAGTCGACCAGCGAGTGACCGGCCTCATGGATCCGACCGCCACCACCCACGTGCGTGCTCTTGCCGGTGTCCTCCTCTAGGTGTGCCCGCTCGATGCCCACCTGGCGACCGTCAGCCAACTCCAGCCAGCCCTCCCCGTTGATGGGCAGGTCGAACTGGGAGATCTGGAAGTCCTTCGGCATGTCCGGGTAGAAGTAGTTCTTCCGGGCGAACACCGAACGCTGCACACGACAGTGCAAGGCCAGGCCGACCCGGATGGCCAGCTCCACCGCCTGCTCGTTGAGCACGGGCAGCGAGCCCGGCAGGCCCAGCGACACCGGATCGATGTTGGTGTTGGGCTCGCCGCCGAACTGGTTCGGGGCATCGCAGAACAGTTTGGTGGCCGTGGCCAGCTCGGCGTGGACCTCCAGGCCGATGACCGTCTCCCACCCCGGGACGATCTCGGTGGCTGGGTCGTCGCTCATGCGGTCGCTCCCCCGGTCGGCCCGGTCACGGATCCACCCACGGCCGGGTGCCCCGGAGGGGCAGCGGCCTCGAGGACCGCGGCGGCCCGGAACATGGTCGGCTCACCGGTTGCCGGGGCCAGCACCTGTACGCCGACCGGCATGCCGTCGTCGCCCACGCCGAAGGGCACCGACATCGACGGATGTCCGGCCAGGTTCGACGGGATGGTGCACACGTCGTTGAGGTACATGGTCATGGGATCAGCCGTCTTCTCGCCGATCGGGAAGGCCGTGGTGGGCGCCGTCGGGCTGAGCAGCAGGTCGAACTTCTCGTAGGCCCGGGCGAAGTCGTCCACGAGCAACGTCCGGACCTTCTGCGACTTGCCGTAGTAGGCGTCGTAGTACCCGGCCGACAGGGCGTAGGTACCGAGCATGATCCGACGCTTCACCTCGTCGCCGAATCCGGCGGTGCGGGTCGCGGTATGCATGTCGCCCGACGTGGGGGCGTCGACCCGGAGGCCGAATCGCACGCCGTCGTATCGGGCCAGATTCGATGAAGCCTCGGCGGGGGCCACGATGTAGTACGCCGACAGGCCGTACACCGTCGACGGGACCGAGGTGGTGGCCACCGTGGCCCCGGCCGCCTCCAGCGCGGCGGCCGCCTCGTGCAGACGGGCCCGGACATCACCGGCGATGCCCTCGAGGCCGTCTCCCGAGAGTTCCTCGATGATGCCGATGCGCAGACCCTCGACGCCGCGGTCCAGCACCGAACGCAGGTCGGGTGCGGGTTCGTGGATCGACGTGGAATCGCGACGGTCGTGGCCGCCGATGACCTCCAGCACGAGCGCCGAGTCAGCCACCGTGCGGGAGAACGGGCCGATCTGGTCGAGGCTGGAGGCGAAGGCCACCAGCCCGTAGCGGGACACCGCCCCGTACGTGGGCTTGACGCCGACCACGCCGCACAGCGCGGCGGGCTGGCGGATCGAACCGCCGGTGTCGCTGCCGAGGGCCAGCGGCGTGAACCCGGCGGCCACCGCGGCGGCCGATCCGCCGGACGACCCTCCGGGGACCTTCGTCAGGTCCAACGGATTGTGGGTCACCCCGAACGCCGAGTTCTCCGTTGAGCTGCCCATGGCGAACTCGTCGAGGTTGGTCTTGCCGACCACCACCGCACCGGCCGCAACGAGGCGTTCGACCACCGTGGCGTCGTAGGGCGGTCGCCATCCCTCGAGGATCCGCGACGAGCATGTGGTGGGCACCCCGCGGGTGCACATGTTGTCCTTCAGCGCCACCGGAACGCCGGCCAATGGGCCCGGGTCCTCGCCGTTGGCCACCCGGGCATCAACGGCGTCGGCCGCCGCGCGGGCCTCGTCGGCCAGCACCAGGTTGAAGGCATGCACCTCGTCCTCGCGGGCTCCGATGACCACCAGGTGCTCCTCGAGCACCGCGCGGGCCGACCGGGCGCCCGAGCGGACGTCGGCGGCCAGGTCCTCTGCCGTGGTCTCCACGGGGCCACTCATTGGGCCGCTCACGGGGCCTCACCCAGCACCGGCGGGACGCGGAACTGCTCATCCTCCACCGACGGCGCACAGGCCAGCACCTCGGACCGGTCGCTGGTCGCACCAACCACGTCGGGGCGCAGCACGTTTCGCAGCGGCAGCGGATGAATCATCGGCTCCACGTCGTCCAGGTCCAGGGTCTCGAGGTCGGCCGCGTGGTCCAGCACGTCGGCCAACTGGCCGGTGAAGGCCTCGAGTTCCTCATCGGTCAGCGACAGACGGGCCAGGTCGGCCACGTGGGCCACGTCACTTCTGGAGATGCGATCGGTCATCGGAGGAGCCTCGTCGGGGACGGTTGGACGGCGAGATGAAAGGCCGGAAGAACGATACGGCTCAGGCAGGACGGACCACGAGGGTCACCGTGGTACTCGGCATCTCGCGCCGGCCGGCCGACGGCGTCTGGGACACCACGACCAGCGACGCACGATCCACATCGTCTCCGTCGGCTAGGCCCTCGACGACCACGCTGCGGAAACCCGAGGCGGCCAGGCGACTCTCGGCGGCGGCCAGTGACCGGCCCTCCATGGACGGCACGGCTCGAGGCTCGGCGCCGAGGGAGACCACCACGCGAACGTCGTCGCCGACCTCGATCCGGGTTCCGCCGACCGGCTCGACACGCGCCACCCGTCCGGCGGCCACCCACTCGTCGTACTCCTCGCCCATGGTGGGGGCCAGACGCAGAGCGATCAGCTCTGCCACCACGTCGGCTGGCATCAGGCCCACCAGGCCCTCGGGCACCACCCGGGGCAACGGCCCACCGGACACCACCAGGTCGACCGCAGAACCCTGGGGCACCGTCTCGTCGATGGTGGCCACCGAGATGACCAGACCGGCCGCCACGGCTTCGTCCTTCTGGGCCGACACCGTGCCCAACGTCAGGCCGGCATCGTCGAGACGACGACCCGCCTCCTCGAGGCTCACGCCGACCAGGTCGTCGGGCACCGGCAGCCGAGCCGGACCGAGCGAAACCACCAGCACCACCGTCTCGCCGGCCTCCAGTCGAGAACCGCCGGACGGTTGCATAGATAGCACCTGACCCTCAAGGGTGTCGTCCCGGCGGTCGTAACGCTCCTCAACCAACCAGCCCAGTTCGGTGAGCAACGACCGTGCGCTGTCACCCGAGGTGTTCACCAGCGCCGGAACGGCACGGGTGGTCGTGCGACCGGCCGACAACAGCGCGCTGCCGCCCACTACCGCACCGACCAGGAGGGTGGCGACCAGCAGGGCCCCCCGCCAGCGGCGGCGTTGAGGTCGGACCGGGGACGCCGCCCGGGCAGGTGCCTGCCCGTGGGCGGGCGAATGGGCCTGGATCGGGGAATGGGCCCGGGTGGCCGGACCGGGATCGGTGAACACCGACGGCGCGCCGTGTTCAGCCTCGCCGGGCATCGGGGCGGCGCCGACCTCACCGGGACCCACGAGGGGCAGCGGCTCGGGTCGGGACATCCGCCCGGCCACGTCGAGTAGCAGACGGCCCAGTTCACGGGCCGACGGGCGGTTCTCCACATCAGCGGTCCCGGCACTGGCCACCACCGGCACCAGCGGTCCGAGGCCCTCGGGAATGGGGACGTCCTGTCCCACGCGGGCGGCCAGCGTGTCGGCAATGGTGTCAGCCACGAAGGGGAGGTGACCGGTCACCGCCTCGACCATGCAGAGGGCGAGGGCGTAGACGTCGGAACGACCGTCCAACGAATGGCCCTGGGCCTGCTCGGGCGAGGCGTACCGGGCCGTACCGATCACGCCGCCTCCGCCGAACAACTCTCGGCTGGCCGAGCCGGTCAGGGCGTCGGCCAGACCGAAGTCGGCGATACGCAGGCGGGCGTCCTGGCCGAAGAGCAGGTTGGCCGGCTTGATATCCCGGTGGATGATGCCCTGACGGTGCGCATGGTCGAGTGCCCGACAGGCCTCGAGGGCCACCATGAGCATCTGAGACGACGTGAGCGTGCGACCCGACGACAGGATGCTGCGGAGGCTTCCACCACCCAGGTACTCGGTCACGAGGTAGGCCTGCCCGTCAACCCCCCAGTCGTAGATGGCCACCACGTGGGGATCGGCCAACGAGGCCACCAGACGGGCCTCGGTCCGGAACCGCTCGACGAATGCCTGGTCGCCGACCAGCGAGGAATGGAGCACCTTGACCGCCACCTGGCGACCAAGCGACAGGTCGTCGGCGAGGTACACGGTGCCAGAGCCGCCGGTGCCGATGACACCACCCAGGCGATATCGGCCCCCCAGCATCCGTCCTAGCGCGGGCATGGCGCCGCCCGGGCCGGCGGGGGCCCCGTCGGTGAATCCGTCGGTCACCCCCGGAGGCTACCCGTCCGAACCCGGTAGATAGCCTGCGCCCGTGACCCGACGCCGTGCCCTCGTCATCAGCGTGCTCATGGGCCTCGGCGTGGGCGTGCTGGTGCTAGCCGCCCTGCTGCCCAGCGAGAACCCCGGCGACGTCTCGGTGTCGACCAATCCGGCCGTGTCTGAGCTCCTGCCCGCCCGAGGGGACACCGTCCTGCCCCAGACCAACGTGGGAGCCATCCTCGCTGCCGGCTGGGCAGGCGAGATCGTCCACATCGGTGGCACCGCCATCCCCTTCGACCAGCAGAGGGTCGAAAAGGCGTTGAACTCGGTGATCTTCCGACCCGACGCCGGCCTGGCCCTCGAGCGACTCCCCTCCCAGGAGGTGTGCGCCACGGTGCGTTACTGGTCGGTCCGCAACACCGACCGCACAGCCACCATCGACTGGTGCTTCCGGGTCGACGGCTGACCTGGAGACGGGCCCAGCCACTCGGCCAACCAGCCGATCGGTGGGCCAACTGATCAGTGGGTCAGCCGGGGAGTTGCCCGGACGCCAACAACAGGTTGAACGCCGCCTCGTCGAGAACCGGGACACCGAGCTCCTCGGCCTTCACCAGCTTCGATCCGCCGCCCTCGCCGGCCACCAGGGCGGTCGTCTTCGCCGACACGCTGCCCGGCGACTTGCCACCCCGGGCGACAATGGCCGCCTTCGCCTCGTCCCGACTCTGACCGGCCAGTGTTCCGGTCACGACGATGGCCATCCCGTCGAGTACCCGGGCGACCTCGCCGCCAGGATCGGTGGTCCGCGCCTCGAGGTTCACACCGGCGGACCGCAGTCGACCCAGCAGCTCGACGTTGCGGGGTTGTCGGAGCCATTCGTGCACGCTGGCCGCGATGATCGGGCCGAGCCCCTCGACGGCTTCGAGGTCCTCGACGGTGGCCGCCTGAAGCAGGTCGAGATGCCCGAAGGCCGTCGCCAAAAGATCAGCCACCGTGGTCCCCACGTGGGGGATCCTCAGGCCGAACAGCAGCCGTCCCAGCGGACGCTCCCGGGAGGTCTCGACGGCCCGCCTAAGGTTCTCGACCGACGTCTCACCGAAGCCGTCCCATCCGGCGATCCGGTCGTAGTTCAGGGCGAACACACCGGCGACGTCGTCCAGCAGGCCCTCACCCACGAACAGGTCGACCCGCTGCTCACCGAAGCCCTCGATGTCCAGGGCGCCCCGGGACACGAAGTGTTCGATGCGCCCCCGGACCTGGCGGGGACAGGCGTAGTTGCCGCAGAACGTGGCCGCCTCCCCGTCGGGTCGGACCAGCGGCTCGTCACATGCCGGACACTCCGTCGGAAAGGTCCACGGCGCCAGGTCGTCGGGTCGTTCCGACAGGACGGGCCGGAGCACCTCGGGGATGACGTCACCCGCCTTTCGGACCACCACCACGTCGCCCGGACGGACGTCCTTGACGGCCACCTGGTCGGCGTTGTGCAGGGTCGCCGCGGCGACCGTCGAACCACCCACGAACACCGGCTCCAGGCGGGCGAACGGCGTGGCCTGGCCTCCGGGACCGATGGACACCTCGATGTCCAGCAGGCGGGTGGTGCGCTCCTCGGGAGGTAATTTGTAGGCAATGGCCCAGCGGGGCGCCCGGGCCGTGAACCCGAGAGACCCCTGCAACGCCAGGTCGTCCACCTTGACGACCACCCCGTCGATCTCGAAGTCCAGATCGTGACGAGCCGCCTCGATGGCGCCCACGTGGGACACCACGTCCTCGAAGTCGTCGAATGACGCCACGTGGCCGTCGACTGGCAGGCCCAGCCCGGCCAACCATCGCAGCGTCTCCAGGTGGGAGGCCGGCTCCGGGCCGTCGACCACCTCACCCAGTTGGTACGCCCAGAACGAAAGGTCACGGGTCGCCGTGACGGCGGAGTCCTTCTGGCGGAGCGATCCGGCGGCCGTGTTCCGCGGGTTGACGTAGGTCTTGTCGCCAGCCGCCTCCTGCGCGGCGTTCAAAGCGGCGAACGCAGAGAGACCCAGGTAGACCTCGCCGCGGACCTCGACCACCGACGGGGCCCCGTCCGCCAGCCGTTGGGGGACGTCGGCAATGGTGCGAACGTTGGCCGTGACGTCCTCGCCCACTCGCCCGTCGCCACGGGTCGCCGCCTGAACCAGCACGCCGTCCTCATAGCGGATGGAAACAGCAAGGCCGTCGAACTTCAGCTCGCAGACCCACGTGACCGCCGAAGGGTCGCCCGCATTCTCAACTGCCTCCCCAGTCGCCCCAACTGCGGCCCCATCGGCAGCCAGTCGCTTGACGACTCTCTCGGACCATGCCCGTAACTCGTCGATGTCAAAGGCGTTGTCCAGCGACCGCATGGGAACCCGGTGGGCCACCTCGTCAAACGTGGACCGGCCCGCTGCACCGACCCGTCCGGTCGGCGAATCGGCGGTCGCCAGGTCGGGGCGCTCGACCTCAAGCGCCCGGAGCTCGACCAGCAGGGCATCGAAGTCGGCGTCGGGGATCTCGGGAGCGTCGGCCTCGTGATACCGCTCCCAGTGGTGGACGATGAGGGTCCGAAGTTCATCGATCCGTTGGCTTTGCCCGTCCACGAAACGATCCTACCGAGGGCCCACGACAGGCTCCGGAGCGGGCCCTAGCGTGGGGTGGTGGCTCGACGCTTCTTTCCTTCCCTGGTTTCCTCCGTCGACTCGTCGCGGCCGGACGACCATCCGGGACGCCGCGCCGAACGACTTGATGTCTCGGGCCTGCGAGCCATCTGGGTGCTCCTCCCGATCCTGATCGGTCCCGCCGTCGCCGATGCCCTCCACGGCATGGACCCGGGGCCGCGTTCGGCTACATCAGCGGCGCTCTGGGCCTGCTGGGCGCTCTGCCTGACCGCCACCCTTGTGCCGCTGCCCGTGACCCTGACCGTGCTGCGCCTCGGCGGTCCGGCCGTCGCCGCACTCGCCGTGTGGAGCGCCATCGTCACCGATGACCTCGTGCACACCGGCTTCGGACTCCTTGCCGGGGTCCTCGTTGTTCTGGCCTCGTTCGCCGCTCCGGTAGCCGACCGGTTCGTGGACGGCGCCTCGTACGGCGACGAGCGCCGCTTCCTGTTGCGGGCGCCCGGTCCGGTCGTTCTGGTCCTGGGCCCCCTGACCACCGCTGTGGCCGTTGCGGGTGCGACCGTCGGCCCGGTCCTCCTCCTGCACTCCCGGTGGGTGGCCGGAGCCGTGGTCACCGCCGCCGGCCTCCCGCTGGCCGTCCTCTCCCTCCGGTCGCTGCACCGGCTGGCCCGCCGTTGGATCGTGCTGGTGCCCGCCGGATTCGTCCTCCACGACCACCTGGCCCTCGCCGAGCCCACCCTGCTCCAGAGGGCCGGACTGGATCAGCTCGGCGCCGCGGCAGCTGACACCGGTGCCCGCGACTTCACCCAGCAGGCCCGGGGACTGGCCCTCGAGGTCCGTTGCCGTCGACCCCATGACGTCCTGCCCGTCAAATCCCGTGGCGAGACCGAAGTACAGGCCATCGAGGCTTTCCTCTGTTCCCCGGTCCGTCCCGACGTGGTCCTGGCCGAAGCGGCCCGCCGTCGCCTGCCAGTGGGATGAAAGCAGGTCAGGCGGCCGTCGCTCCGCCGACCACCTCGTCGCCCTCGTAGAACACCACGCTCTGGCCGGGCGCCACCCGACGGTGGGGTCGGGCCCATCGCAGCTGCCACCGGTCCGGGCACCTCTCCGGAATGGCGTGCACCGTCACCGGTTCGGCCTCGCCGTGGGCACTGGTCTGTGCCGCCAGCCTGTCCGGATCCACGTGGTCGCCGGTCCAGACCAGACCCTCCACCGGGGTCTCGTCGACCAACAGGTCGGCGGCCGACCCCACGGTGACGGTGGCCGTCGGAAGGTCCACGGCCACCGCGTAACGGGGGGCGCCACCACCAGCCAGAGCCATCCCCCGACGTTGGCCGATGGTCACCAACTCCATCGCGTCAACCGCACCGACATCGGCGCCGGATCCGTCCACCACCCGGCCGGGCGTCAGCGGGATGCGTTGACCCAGGAAGTCCTCCCGCCCGTGGGCCCGCGTGATGAAGCACACGTCCTGACTGTCGGGCTTGTCGGCCGTGCGGAGCCCAATGGCGGCCGCCTGGCGCCGGACCTCGTCCTTGCTCAGGTCGCCAATGGGCAGCAGTAGTCCGGCCAACTGTGACTGGTCGAGCATGTGCAGCACGTAGGACTGGTCCTTGGCCGGGTCGACGGCCCGGGCGATGTGGCGGGTGCCGTCGGGCCGTTGGACGATCCGGGCGTGGTGCCCGGTGGCTATCCGATCGAAGCCCAGAGCGGAGGCCCGATGTCGGAGCCGGTTGAACTTGAGGTGCCGGTTGCACTCCACGCACGGGTTCGGAGTGCGACCCGCCGCGTGGGCGGCCACGTAGGGCGCCACCACGTCACGCTCGAAGTCGTCACCCAGATTGAACACGTGGTGCTCGATCCCCAGGGCGTCGGCCACCCGACGGGCATCGTCGACGTCGGACACCGCGCAGCATCCCGAGTCGGACTCGCCGCCCCACAGGCGAAGGGTCACCCCCACCACCTCATGGCCGGCGTCGCGAAGCAGGGCGGCGGCCACCGACGAGTCGACGCCCCCCGACATGGCCACCATCACCGGCCCGGTCGGCCCGCCGTCCTGCGTTCGCACCGGGTCGGACATGGCCTGGCTCTGGTCGGTCATCCGGGCTGTACCGATCGGGCGTGGGCCCGAAGTCGCTCCACGGCCGCCGGGACGACGGCCAGGGCATGGTCCACGTCAGCGCCGGTGCTGTTCCACCCCAGGGACAGTCGCAGCGATCCCGCGGCCGTCACCCGGTCGATACCCATGGCGGCCAGCACCGGCGACGGTTCTTGGGCCCCGCTGGCACACGACGACGCTGCGCTGGCCGCGATCCCCTCCCGTTCCAGCAGGAACAACAACTCTTCGCTCTCGATGCCGTCGAAACACAGGTGGGCCACCCCCGGGGTCCGGGTCGTCCCGTCGGGCACCGTCCGGCGGGCTCCGTCAATGGTCTCCACCAGCCCGTTCTCCAGCCGGTTCCGGAGCGCGCCGATGCTGCGGCCCATGGCATCACGCTCGACGACCATCAGACGGGCTGCCTCGCCAAGGCCCACGATGGCCGGCACGTTCTGGGTCCCGCTGCGCCGTTCACGTTCCTGTCCACCTCCTCGCAGGACGGGCGCCAGTGGCACCCCGGCCCGCACCACCAGTGCGCCGGCGCCCTTGGGGCCGCCGAACTTATGGCCGGTGATGCTGACCAACCCGGCCCGGTGGACCGCCGTGGGCAGGTCCAGCCAGGCGGTGGCCTGCACGGCGTCGGTGTGCACAACGGCGTCCGGCGCATGCTCGGCCACCACCGCGGCCACCGCGTCGATGTCGGTCACCGCTCCGGTCTCGTTGTTGGCCACCATGGCCGAGACCAGGGCGATCCTCGTCTCCGGGGCATCGGCCGCCGAGGAGGCGTCGACCGAGGCCAGCACCTCGGACAGGGCCTCGAGGTCGATGCGGCCACCGGCGTCGGTCGGCACCACCATCCCGCCGGTGTCACGCACCGGCTCCAGCACCGCCGGGTGTTCGGCCGCGCTGCACACCGGCAGGCCACCGGTGGCCCGGACCACGCCGTCCACAGCCAGGTTGTCGGCCTCGGTCCCCCCAGAGGTGAAGACCACCTCACCCGGTAGGCACCCCACCAGGACGGCCACATGGTCGCGAGCGTCGTCGACCGCCCGCCGGGCCTCCCGGGCCGCGGCATGGGAACCCGACGGGTTGCCGGGGTGGTCGGCCAGCCACGGCAGCATGGCGGCCACCACCTCGGGCCGAGCCGGTGTGCTGGCCGCATGATCCAGATAGATCCGTTTCTGGAGAATCTCGTTCGTCGGCTCCACTCCCACGGCGTCAAGGCTACGGCCGACCCGGTCCACGGGTCCCTATTGGAGTCTCCCGACCCCTCGGCCAGACTCGCGACCATGGACGGGTACGACAGCGAGACCTACGGCGAGACCATGGCCGAGGTCTACGACGAGTGGTACGGCGCCGACGGCGGGATCGCCCTCACCCAGATCGGATCCCCCAGCGAGGTAGCCGACCGGGTCACCACCCTCGCCGGGCCGATGGGCACCGTGCTGGAACTGGGCGTCGGCACCGGCCGACTCGCCCTCCCGCTGGCCGACCGGGGCCTGGCCGTCACCGGGCTGGATGCCTCACCGTCGATGCTGGGCCGCCTCCGGGCCAAGCCGGGAGCCGACCGGCTCACCCTGGTCGCCGGCGACATGGCCGATCCGACCATCGCTGGCAGAGGATTCGACGTGGTACTGGTGGGCTTCAACACATTCTTCAACCTGACCACCGAGGCGACCCAACAGGCATGCCTGTACGGCGTGACCGAGGCGTTGGCCCCTGAAGGCCGGTTCGTGCTTGAGGCGTTCGTGCCAGCTCCCGACACCCACGACGGCGTATCGGTCCGCGACGTATCCATCGACCGGGTGATGCTGGACGTGGTGGCCACCGATAGGGCTGCCCAGACCATCACCGGGCAGCGGATCGTGATGACGGCGGCCGGAA